>WNGC01000787.1_pt1 | contig 28343 bp, 28 predicted proteins | sample 5400051 | NCBI WGS metagenome assembly WNGC01 (sample SAMN13153368, study PRJNA577476) | soil metagenome | isolation source: 20 cm soil or saprolite under grassland replicate 2 | place: USA:California | collected 2016-06-15
CGAGGTCGGCGCCGTCAGCATCGTCAAGGGAACGAAGAACCTTCTTGGAGCGCAGGCGTTCGTCGACTGGGTCCTTACCAAGGAGGCCGGCGATCTCAACACCAAGCTGAGCAACCGCGGCTCGGTGCGGACCGACGTCGCGCCCGCGCCGTGCGCGCCCACGCTGACATCCGTCAAGCTCGTCAACTACGACCGCCAGTGGGCGACCGACAACAAGACCCGCATCCAGAAGCTCTGGCAGACCACCGTCGGCATCCAATAGCCCTCACGATCTAAACGATGCGCAGCCTGCAGCGCGAGCCGGCACTCCTGCTCGCGCTGCTGGCTGTCACGGCGCTGGTGCTCCTCTTCATCGTCTACCCGCAGCTGCAGGTCGTCCTCACTCCGGGACCGGGCGGGTACGTTCAGTTCCTTCAGGAGGGCACGTGGGTCGTTCCTCTCCGGAACTCGATCCAGCTCACGCTTCTGTCGACCACGACCGCGGTGGTCCTCGGATTCATCTACGCGTACGCGATGGTCTACTCGAACATGCGGTGGAAGCCTTTCTTCCGCCTCATCGGCATCCTGCCGCTGCTCTCGCCTCCGTTCGTGGTCGCCGCCGCGTACACGCTTCTCTTCGGCGCTCGAGGGGTGATCAGCTACGGCGTCTTCGGCCAGTCGCCGAACATCTACGGGCTCAACGGCGTGTGGGGCGTTCAAACGATCGCGTTCTTTCCATTCGCGTACCAGCTCATCGCCGATGCGCTTTCGCGGAGCGACCCGCGGATGGAGCAAGCCGCGCATAACCTCGGCGCGGGTTCCTGGCGGGTCTTCCGGACCGTGACGCTCCCGCTCTCGCGCCCGGGCCTCGGCGCCGCGATCCTCACGACCGCGATCTACATCCTCGAGGACTTCGGAAACCCCCAGCTGATCGGCGGCACCTTTTACGTGTTGCCGACGCAGGCCTACAGCCTCATCTCGAGCTTCGGCGAGTACGCGAGCGCGGCCGCCCTGAGCACCATCCTGCTTCTCCTCGCGTTCGGGCTCTACCTCGCGAAGGTCCGGCTCGATGGCGGGCGCTCCTTCGTGACGATCTCCGGCCGCGCCTCATCCATGCCGCGCCCGCCGGTGACCGTTGGCGTGAGCCGGGCCTGCTTTGTCGCGTGTCTCGCGCTCGCCGGCATCATCCTGCTTGTGTACGGGAGCCTCGTCGTGAGTGCGCTCACGCTGCGGTTCCCGAATAACCTCCAATTCACGACCGAGCATTTCCAATACGTATTGAGCGGTACGAACGGCGACGCGCTGCGCAACACGCTTCTCTTCAGCAGTGTTGCGGCCGCGATCTCGGCGGTGTTCGCGCTCTTTGCGGGCTGGCTCGTGCAGCGCGGGAACTGGAGGGGCCGGCAGGCGCTGGACCTGCTCCTGATCCTGCCCGCCGCCATACCCGGCATCTTCTTCGGACTCGGGTATCTCTTGGCGTTCAACCAGCGGTGGCTTGACTTCGTCGATCGCGGCTGGCTCATCATCATCGCCTTCGTCTTCTGGAACATACCGGTCGGCTATCAGGCGGCGGCCGCGGGCCTGCGCCAGATCGATCGCTCGATCGACGAGGCCGCGACGAGTCTCGGCGCGTCGAGCCTTCGCGGCTTCCGTGACGTGATCCTTCCGATGCTCGGCGGCTCGCTGCGGGTCGGATTCATCACGACGTTCGTCCGCGCCGTCACCACCCTCTCGCTCGTGATCTTCCTGTTCACGCCGCCGACGACCGTAGCGACGATCCGCATCTACCAGCTCGTCGGCGACCTCAACTGGGGCGCCGCGACCGCGTATACCGTCGCCGACATCGGAATGGCGATCATCGCGCTCTCGCTCTTCGCGGTCCTCGCGCGCGGCCGGATCGCGCTTGGGGCCGCACGTGCCTGATCAATCTCGCGGCAGGGGGCAGGGGCCCCCGAGCGCGGAGCGAACCGCGGAGACGCGCCTGCGGCAGCGCGGATTCGCTCGTCGCGCACGCTCGCTTCGCTCGCTGACAGGGGCCCCTGCCCCTGAGCCGACACCTCGCTCATGAGCCCTGAAACCGCTCACGTCCGCGTATCGCACGTGACGAAGCGGTTCGGCGGCGTCACCGCCGTCGACGACGTGTCGTTCGAGGTGCCGAAGGGCACGTTTGCGACCCTCCTCGGCCCCTCCGGCTGCGGCAAGACGACGACCCTGCGGATGATCGCGGGCTTCTACGACCCCGATGAGGGCGACATCGAGATCGCCGGCAAACGCGTCAACAACCTTCCGGTGCACCGCCGCGGTACCGCCATGGTCTTCCAGGACTACGCGCTCTTTCCTCACATGAGCGTTCGCGACAATGTCGCGTACGGACTGAAGGTCGCGCACGTTTCGGGTGCCGACCGCACCCGTCGCGTTGACGAGACCCTCGCGTTCGTCGGGCTCGGTGGCCTGGGCGACCGCTGGCCGAATCAGCTCTCGGGCGGGCAGCAGCAGCGCGTCGCCGTAGCTCGGGCCCTCGTGATCCAGCCGCAAGTGCTGTTGCTCGATGAGCCGCTCTCCAACCTCGACGCCAAGCTTCGGGAGCAGCTGCGCGTCGAGATGCGGATCCTCCAACGCCGACTCGGCATGACCTTTGTGTACGTGACCCACGATCAGGAGGAGGCACTGTCGCTTTCGGATTGGATCGCGGTCATGAGGGCCGGCAAGGTGGAGCAGGCCGGTGCGCCGTGGGAGATCTACTACCACCCGAGGACCGCGTTTCTCGCTGACTTCGTCGGCGCCGTGAATCTCGTGCCGGCCAAGATCACCGACCTCGCCAACGGAACGGCGACGGTGAGCTTCGGCAGGAATCGAGCGGAGGTCCGGCGGCCGGAAGCGGCGCTCAGCGTCGGGCAGGACGTCCAGCTTTGCGTGCGCCCGGAGAGCTTCACCATCGCGCCTCCGGAGGTCGCGGCGACCGGCCTGTCGCTGGCGGGCGCGATCGTGCGCCGCGCATTCCTGGGCGACACCATGCGCTATTGGGTGAAGGTTGATGATCGCGAGTGGATCGTCGATCAGCCCGACCCGGGCGGCAGTGCGACGCTCGACGGGCCTGTCTCCCTGTCGCTTCGGCCGGACCGGGTTCACGTCATAGCCGAGTAGACGCCGACCGACCGAGCCCTGTTCGTGCTGTTTAGTGCGCTGCCGTCTCCATCAAATGCGATCGCGGGCGGACGAGTTACCGTGACGCGAATGCCAGCGGCGGCGATCGAGATTCGGCATGTCACCAAGCGTTTTCTGACGCCTTCTGGTACGGCGTACACGGCGCTTCGCGACCTCGATCTCGCCGTGGGGGACGGCGAGTTCTGCGCGGTCGTCGGTCCCACAGGCTGCGGCAAGTCGACGACGCTCGCTCTGATCTCAGGGCTCGAGCCACCGAGCGAGGGCGAAGTGCTCGTCGGCGGCGAACCGGTCCGGAGCGTCGGGCGCGATGTCGGCTACGTCTTCCAGGTCGACGCGGTCTTTCCATGGAAGAGCGTGCTCGACAACGTCGCGACGGGTCCGCGCTTTCGCGGCGTTGAGAAGCGGGAGGCCGATGAGCGCGCGCGGGACTGGATCAAGCGCGTCGGCCTCGCCGGATTCGAGCGTTACTACCCGCATCAGCTCTCCGGTGGCATGCGCAAACGTGCCGCGCTCGCGCAGACGCTCATCAACGAGCCGCGCTTCCTGCTCATGGACGAGCCGTTCAGCGCGCTCGACGTGCAGACGCGCACGCTGATGGAGAACGAGCTCCTGCAGCTCTGGTCGACGACGCGCGCCTCGGTCGTCTTCGTCACGCACGATCTCGAGGAGGCCATCGCGCTCGCGGACCGCGTCGTCGTCATCACGGCCGGGCCCGGGACCGTGAAGGGCGTCTACCGCGTCGATCTTCCGCGACCGCGGAACGTCGCCGAGATTCGCTTCCAGCCGGAGTTCTCGCGGATCTATCAAGAGATCTGGAACGACCTCAGAGACGAGGTCCTCGTGAGCTATGAGCGCTCTAAGCGCAGCGTCTCGTAGCGCTCTGGTCGGCCCTGAGCCGACCAGCACCGATCGCGCCCGTGCGCGCGATCGGGCCAACCGCCGGCTGCTCGTCAACGGACTTCGCGTCGCGTTCGCCGTCGTCGTCCTCGGGTTCTGGGAGATCGGCACGAGCATCGACGCGGCCCATAAAGACGGTCTCCTGATCGACCCGTTCTTCTATGGCCGGCCGTCGGGCATCGCAAGCCAGCTCTGGACGTGGATCCAAAACGGTACCGCGCAGGGGCCGCTCTGGCTTCAGGTCGCGACCACTCTCGAGGAAGCGTTCCTCGGGTTCCTCATCGGCGTGGTCCTCGGAGTGGTCTTCGGGGTCGCGCTCGGCCGGGTACGTCTGCTCTCGGATGTCTTCGCTCCGTACATCAAGGCGCTGAACGCGATGCCCCGCGTCGTGCTCGGCTCCATCTTCATCATCACCATCGGATACGGGATTTGGTCGAAGGTCGCGCTCGCCGTCGTCCTCGTCTTCTTCGTCGTCTTCTTCAACGCCTTCCAGGGCGTCCGCGAGGTGGACCGAGTGATGATCGCCAACGCTCGGATCCTGGGGGCGAGCGAGCGGCAGCTGTCGACGCACGTGATCCTGCCGTCCGCGCTCTCGTGGATCCTCGCGAGCCTCCATACGAGCTTCGGCTTCTCGCTCGTCGGCGCCGTCGTCGGCGAGTACCTCGGCGCGATCCACGGGATCGGCCTCATCATCGCGACGGCGCAGGCGACCTTCAACCCCAACGGTGTCTTCGCCGCGATGTTCATCCTCGCCGTCGTCGCGCTCACCGCGGAGGTTGCCCTGACCTGGCTCGAGGGTCGTCTCATCAAATGGCGTCCAAACGCGATCGCCGACGTGCGCATCTAATAAAGGGAGGAACGAATGCAGCGAACCATCGCGACACTCGGTCTTGTCGCAACGATCGTCCTCGCCGCCTGCGGCGGCTCGACAAATAACGCAGGGACGAGTCCCACGGCGAGCACCGCGGCGGGCGCGAGCTCCGCCGCCACCGCGGCGCCGGCGTCACTCACGATCATGGTCGGCGGGCTCAACAAGCAGATCTACCTGCCGAACAAGCTCACGGAGGCGCTCGGCTACTTCAAGGACGAGAACCTGACGGTGAATCTCATCGACGAGCCGTCTGGTAAGGACGCGACTTCGGCGCTCATCGCGAGCGAGGTCGAGGCATCCTCCGGGTCGTACGACCACACCATCGACGTAGCGGGTCTCGGCAAGAACCTCGTCGAAGTGGTGCAGCTCCTGCGCGCGCCCGGTGAGGCCGAGATGGTCGCGACGGCCAAGGCCAACGACATCAAGGGACCCGCCGACTTCAAGGGCAAGAAGCTCGGTGTGACCTCGATCGGCTCCGGCACACATGGCCTCACTCAATACCTCGCGAGCACGAAGGGCATCACGCCCGATCAGTTCACACCGATCGCCGTCGGCGCGGGCGACACGTTCATCGCCGCGATCAAGCAAGGAACGATCGACGCCGGCATGACCACCGAGCCCACGATCTCGCGGCTCATTAAGGCCGGCGATGCGAAGGTCCTCATCGACCTCCGGACACCCGAGCTCACGCGTGCGGCGCTCGGCGGCGACTACCCCTTCATCTCGATCTACATGCGCGCGGACTGGGTCGCCCAGAACAAGGGCGTGGTCCAGCGCGTCGTGAACGCGTACGTCAAGACTCTCAAGTGGATCGCGACGCATTCACCGGCGGAGATCGCCGACAAGCTCCCCGCCGACTACTACGCCGGCGACAAGGACCTCTACCTCACGTCGCTCACCGGCAGCATGCCGATGTTCAGCCCGGACGGAAAGATGCCTGCCGGCGCGCCAGACTTCATCCTCAAGGTGCTCCAGACCTACAACAACAACGTGAAGGGCAAGACGATCGATCTCACGAAGACCTGGACCAACGAATACGTAGACGCTGCAAAGTAGATCTGACCGAAGGCGAATACGCGCGGGCGTCTTCCTCGCTCGGCCCCTCGTGGGATCGCAGTGGACCGGCGTCCAGGGGCCGCTCGCTCGGAAGACCCCGCGCTGCTCGCCATCCTCGTCTCCCAAGGGGGCCGAGCGAGGAGGACCCCGCGCTGCTCCTCCTCGGTAGCACTAGGACATCTGCAGGGCTGCCGCTATATCTCGATCAAAGTCCCATCTGTCGTATGTTCGAGTTCCAGATCCGAGAGATGTGCGAGCGTCTCGGCTCCGAGGTGGGTGAGCACGATCCGCTTCGCTTCGAACTCGTCGCGATGCGCCATCACCTGTCTATACGAGATGTGCGCGGGGTCATCGCGATCGAAGTACGAGGCCTCGCAAATGAAAAGGTCCGCGCCCTTCGAGACGGCGGCGAGCTGCTCGGTCCAGCGCGCGTCGCCGGAGTACGCGATGAGCTTTCCACCAACCTCGACGCGCAGCCCGTGCGGCTCGGCCAGACGGACGTGACGTACCGGTAGTGCGCTGACCCGCGCGCCGCCGAGCTCGATCGGCTCGGGCCCCAACAAGCGCGTGCGGAGGGGAAACCCGAGCTGCACCGGACCGAAGAAGTCCGGAAAGAGCGCCTGCTCGGCTGCGCGCATGCGCTGCTCCAGTGAGGCTGGGCCCGCGCAGACCAGCTCTCGCTTGCGACCGGCGAAGTGCTGCTCGATCACGAGGAACGTGATGCCACCGAAGTGGTCGCCGTGGAGATGGGTGACGGCCACGGCGTCGATCGTCGCGGGGTCGATGTGTTTCTTGATGGCGGGCAGCGCCGATCCGCCGCAGTCGAGGAGGAGCGACACGCCCGGGGCGGTCACATGGATCGCGGCGTTCGCCCGCCCGCCGTCGCTGAACGCGTTTCCGCTCCCGAGGAAATGGACGCGGACCGTCACGCGATCTCTTTGACGGTGACCGGCCGATGCTCCTGCGAGGATCTCCGCGCGGCGAGCGCGATGCGGAGCGCCTCCATCCCATCGCGCACGGTGCAGGCGTTCTCGACCTCGCCGCGAGCGAAGCGAAGGAAATGCGCGAGCTCCGCTCGGTAGGCCGCGTCGAAGCGGACGAAGAAGGTCGGATACGCGGGGTTCTTCATTTTCGGGCTGTCGCGCTCGACCGACGTCATCGGCGTCCGCGGGTCGAGTCCGACAGCGATCGTGTCCTTCGCGCCGTAGACCTCGACGCGGATGTCGTATCCGGCTTCGTTGTGCCGTGCCGCCTGCAGGAGACCGACGGCGCCGCCCCGCAGCTTCAGGATCGCCCCGGACGTCGCGACATCGCCCCACTTCGCGTACTGCGGGAATCCGAGGGTCGATCCGGTCGCGTAAATTTCGTCGACCTCGTCGCCGAACATCCAGCGCGTCACGTCGAAGTCGTGAATCAGCTGATCGACGAACTGCCCGCCCGAGGTCTCCGCATATGCGTCTGGCGGCGGCAGTGCGTCGCGGCTGGTCATGTGGAAGCTGTACACCGTCCCGAGCTCGCCGGCCCCGACACGCCGCCGCGCCTCCTGAAATCCCGCGTCGAAGCGGCGCTGGAAGCCGATCTGGACGCGCCCCCTCGTCTTTTCGACGTGGTCGACGAGGCGCTTTGTGGACTCGAGGTCGAGAGCGATCGGCTTCTCGCAAAACACGGCGAGGCCTTTGTCGAGCGCGCGGCCGATCAGATCGGCGTGCGTCCCGGTGGGTGTCACGATCACGGCAGCATCCACGCCCGAGAGGGCATCGTCGATGGTCGGCGCGTGCGTGGCGCCGAGCTCCTTCGCGAGGGCAGCCGCCCGCGAGGAGTCAGCATCGTTGATGCGGAGCTCGTCGACACCCTTGAGCTGGCGGAGGACCTTGGCGTGAAAGGCGCCGAGCCGGCCGACGCCCAGGATCGCGATCTTCACTCGGCGCGACTCTAAACTGCGAATCTCTTTGACGCAGATGAAGCTCGCGGGCGCGCCGATCTCCTGGGGCGTCTGCGAGGTGCCCGACTGGGGCCTGCAGCTCGCTCCGGACCGTGTCCTCGAGGACATGCGTGCCCTCGGCCTGCGCGCAACCGAGGCGGGACCACCCGGATTCCTCCCGGCCGACCCCGCGACGACGCGAGCGCTGCTCGAGTCGTTTGGCCTTCGGCTCATCGGCGGCTTCGTCACCGCGGTATTGCACGAGAGCGCACGGCGTGCGGACGAGCTTGGCTCGGTCAAGCGCCAGGCGGAATGGCTGGCCGCGGGCGGGTCCGAGCTCGTCGTCCTTGCCCCATCCCTCGCCCAGACCGGTTACTCGGGAGCGGCTGAGCTCCCGGACGGCGCGTGGCGAGAGCTCTTCGAGGGCATCGACCGCGTCGCGGAGATCGCCGACTCGTGCGGCCTTGGCATCGCGGTGCATCCGCACTGGGGAACCGCGATCGAGCGACCTCAGCACGTCGAGCGGTTCCTCCAAGCCACCGCGCACGCGCTCTGCCTCGACACGGGCCACATCGCGCTCGGTGGAGCGGATCCGCTCCAGGTCGCGCGCCCTCTTTCGCCCGCTTGGAGAAGGCGCAGCCCGTATCCAGGATGTGCTGGAGCACCTCCGAGGAGCCGGCTATGCGGGTTGGTACGTGCTCGAGCAGGACGTCATGCTGGACCGCGAGCCTGCGGTGAGTCCGCCGGAATGGATCGTGCGGAGCGCCGCGTACGCGAGGAAGCATGGCTAGCCTCGAGGTCATCACGATGGGCCGGGTCGGCGTCGACATGTACCCGGAGCAGATCGGTGTGACCCTCGCGGACGTCCGTACGTTCGCGAAGTCCTTGGGTGGCAGCCCCACCAACGTCGCGGTCGCCGCGGCGCGTCTCGGACGACGGTCGGCGGTCATCACGAAGGTCGGCGACGACGGGTTCGGCGTGTACGTGCGGCGCGCGCTCGCCGAGTTCGGGGTCGACACGCGCTGGGTCGGCACCGATGCCGCGCTCCCAACGCCGCTCGTCTTCTGCGAGATCTTTCCGCCGGATCGGTTCCCGGTGTACTTCTACCGCGAGCCCAAGGCGCCGGACATGAACATCGCGCGCGACGAGCTCGACCTTGAGGCGATCGCCGCGGCGCCGCTGTTCTGGACGACCGGCACCGGCCTATCTGATGAGCCGAGCCGCACCGCCACTCTCGCCGCGCTCGACGCGCGCCGGCGGCGGGATTTCACGATCCACGACCTCGATCACCGCCACCACCTCTGGCGACGCGGCGACGATCCGCGACGGTGGGCGCGCGAGGCGGCACAGCGGGCGACGGTCGTCGTCGGGAACATCGACGAGGTGGAGATGGCGACCGCGACGCGCGATCCGCGCGCGGGCGCGGCGGCGCTTCTCGATTTCGGCGCCACGATCGCGATCGTCAAGCGCGGCGGCGAGGGAGTCTACGCGCGGACCGCGCGTGAAGAGGTTGTGGTGCCGGCGGTCGAGATACCGGTCCTCAACGGTCTCGGCGCGGGGGATGCGTTTGGCGGAGCGCTCTGTCACGGGCTGCTCGCGGGCTGGACGCTCCGGCGGACGCTCGAAGCCGCGAACGCGGCCGGGGCGATCGTCGCGTCGCGCCTCGCGTGCGCCGACGCGATGCCGACGCTCGCCGAGATCGAGACCGTGCTCGCGCGCAAGGTGTCCGCGTGACGCGCCTGACGATGGCGCAGGCCCTCCTGCGGTTCCTCGCGTCGCAACACGTCGAGCGCGATCGAGCAGCGCTTCTTCGCGGGGATCTGGGGCATCTTCGGTCACGGCAACGTGGCCGGCATCGGCGAGGCGCTCTTCGAGTGGCCGGACCTCCTCCCGTACCACATGGCTCGGAACGAGCAGTCGATGGTCCACAGCGCAGTCGGGTACGCGCGCCATAAGGATCGCCTCCAGACGTTCGCCTGCACCTCGTCGATCGGTCCGGGCGCGACCAACATGATCACCGGCGCGGCACTCGCGACCGTGAACCGGCTCCCGGTCCTCCTCCTGCCCGGCGACGTGTTCGCTTCGCGTCAGTCGGACCCGGTGCTCCAGCAGATCGAACAGCCGTCGCGCGGCGACGTCAGCGTGAACGATGCTTTTCAGTCGGTGTCGCGCTACTGGGACCGCATCCTGCGCCCGGAACAGCTCGTGCCCGCGGCAATGGCCGCGATGCGCGTGCTCACCAGTCCCGCGGACACCGGCGCGGTCACTCTTGCGCTGCCGCAGGACGTGCAGGCCGAGGCGTACGACTATCCGGACGAGTTTCTCGGCAAACGTGTGTGGCATGTGGAGCGGCGCCCGCCCGATCCCGCTGCACTGGCGCGTGCCGTGGCCGCGATCCGATCGGCGAAGCGTCCCCTCGTCGTCGCCGGCGGTGGAGTGATCTACGGGTGCGCGTCCGACGCGCTGCGCCGGTTCGCGGATGAGACCGGCATACCCGTCGCGGAGACGCAGGCCGGCAAGGGATCCCTTCCGTACGATCACCCCGCCTCGCTCGGTGCGATCGGCGCGACCGGAACGTCGGCGGCGAACCGGGTCGCAAGAGACGCGGACCTCGTGATCGGGATCGGGACTCGATGGAGCGATTTCACGACCGCATCGAAGTCGGTCTTTCAGGACCCGAACGTGCGATTCGTCAACGTGAACGTCGCTGAGGCCGACGTGTACAAGCAGGGCGGGATCGCCGTCACGGCGGATGCGCGGTTGACGCTCGAGGCCCTCGGCGGCATCGGCTACCGGGTGGATCCGGCGTATCGCGAGACCTGCGCCCGGCTCGCGAAGGAATGGGACGGCGAGGTCTCGCGGCTTTACGCGCTCGCGCATTCGCCGCTGCCCGCTCAGTCCGAGGTCATCGGCGCGGTGAACGCATTCTCTGCGCCGACCGACGTGGTGGTGTGCGCCGCGGGATCGATGCCCGGTGATCTGCACAAGCTCTGGCGAGCGCGCGATCGGAAGCAATACCACGTCGAGTACGGCTACTCGTGCATGGGCTACGAGATCGCGGGCGCCCTCGGCGTGAAGCTCTCGGATCCAGCGCGCGAGGTGTACGCGCTCGTCGGCGATGGCTCCTATCTCATGCTGAGCGAAGCGATCGTGACCTCGCTACAGGAGCGGGCAAAGCTCGTCGTCGTTCTCGTCGACAATCACGGCTTCGCGTCGATCGGCGCTCTCTCGCGATCCCTTGGGACCGACGGATTCGGGACGCAGTTCCGCGAGTCGAAGCCCGGGGCGCGCGGCCTCGACAGCGAGCGTGATCCCGCGCCGTATCTGCCGGTCGATCTCGCGGCGAATGCCGAGAGCCTCGGCGCGCACGTCATTCGCGCTCGTACGATGTCCGAATTGCGCGACGCGCTCGCCGCCGCGAAGAAGATCGACCGGACGGTCGTGATCCACATCGCGGTCGACCGCTACGAATCGGTTCCAAGCTACGAGAGCTGGTGGGAAGTCCCGGTCGCGGCGACATCGGAGGCCGCGGGTGTACGCGACGCGCGCAAGAGCTACGAGAAGGCGAAGCAGAAGCAGCGGCGCTACCTGTGAGCTCGTTGCTCGTGCGTGGTCAGGACGGCGGCGTGTCCGTCAGCCCGAAGTCGGCGGGCTGGCGCTACGTGAGCTTCAACGCCCTTCGCATCCCAAACGGCGGCCGGTTCGAGCTGGAGACCGAGGGTTCGGAGGCGTGCATCGTCGTGATCGCGGGCCGGTGCGCGGTGCGCATCGGTGAGGTCGGGTGGCCGCACGTCGGAGAGCGGGCGTCGCCATTCGACGGTCCGCCGCACGCGGTCTATGCGCCTCCGGGCGTGACCGTCGAGATCGCCGCCCATTCGGGCGATGTCGAGATCGCGATCGGGTCGTCGCCCGCCGAACGCGGCGAGGCCGCGCGGCACATCCGACCGTCGGACACGCGACGCGAGGTCCGAGGCATGGGAAACATGGAGCGCACGATTCATCACATCCTCATGGAGGACGCCGCCGCTGAGTCGCTGCTCGTGACGGAAGTCGTCACGCCCGCGGGGAACTGGTCGAGTTACCCGCCGCACAAGCACGATACCGATGACCCACCCAGCGAGACGCAGCTCGAGGAAACGTATTACCACCGACTGCGAGATACGCGCGGCTTCGCGCTCCAGCGCGTGTACACGGCGGACCGTACGCTCGACGAGACGGTGTCCGTGCGCGACGGCGACCTCGTCCTGGTGCCGCGCGGGTTCCACACCGTATCCGCGGCGCCGGGATACGAGCTGTACTACCTGAATGTCATGGCCGGCCCGGTACGGCGCTGGTGCGTGACCTTCGACCCAGAGCACGAGTGGCTCCGGCGGTAGGCGCCCCGCTGCGCGCGGTCCTCTTCGATTGGGGCGACACGCTCTTCCATGCGCCGCATGCGCCGGAGGTCATCGTTTCGTTTGCGCGATCGTCGGGCGTCACCGTTTCGGACGAGCGGGCGCGACAAATGTGGGACGAGATCTGGGCCGTGGGGAAGACGCCGGAGGAAATCGCGAAGGGGCGAGACCTTTCGCCCGAGGCTCATCGTCGCGTCTGGATGGACCTCTTCGCGCGGCTCGACCGCGTGGTCCCGGGGGTATCGCGTGCTCTGTACGACCGGGTGATGGATCCGCACTCGTGGGTCCCCTACGCCGACACGCGTGCGACGCTCGAAGCGGTGCGCGGGCGTGGGTTGCGCGTCGGAGTGGTCAGCAACGTCCCGGCGGATCTGCGCCCGGTCTTCGCGAAGCACGGTCTCGATGGGCTCGTCGATTCCTACACGCACTCGTTTGAGGTGGGAGCGGAGAAGCCGAGTCCGGCCATCTTCCTGGCGGCCGCGAAGTCACTCGGCGTGAAGCCGAATGAGACGCTCATGGTCGGGGACCACGAGGTCGATCGAGGCGCGGAGCGCGCGGGGATGCGCGCGTTCATTCTGCCGACGGAGTTTGATGGGGATGTGAGGGGCCTGGATCGCGTGTTGCTGTTGCTTCCTAGTTGACTACTACTGTGACCCGGGCGCGACTCGAACGCGCGACAACTTGCTTCGTAGGCAAGCGCTCTATCCACTGAGCTACCGGGCCAGTTCATCGATTCTAGCGATTGTCGAGAGTGTCCGATAGTAGCCGCGGGTCCTCGCAGTGCGTCGTCGATGGCAATTCGCGCATCGCACCTCGCACTTGGCAATCTCCTGCGCTAAGGACTCCCATGAGACGCCCGACTGGACGAGTGTGCTGACGTTCGCCTTCTTGTCACGGAGGTGGTCGAAGTCCAAGACTCCGAGGTCGGATTCGCCGCAGTCCACACACGGATGACCCAGGAGGTACTCACGCACCCGATTCTTCAGTTCAGCCGTCGCGTGACGGCTGCGCTCTCTGGCCTTCGCGATCTGCCGCTTCCTGTTGCGCGAGTACCACTCGTTGGTGTAAGCACGCTGGCACAGAAGGCAAATCCACTGTCGCGTCTGGCGCGTCAGTGACCTATATGGGAACTCGACGAGGGGCTTGGTTTCGCCGCAGACGCGACAAGTTCGTATTCCGAGCGTTGCGTCTAGGCGTAGTTGAACCGGGGGCGCAATAGCCTCTCGTGGACCCTGAGCCTCAACGGCGGTAGTCCTGCCGCTGACGGAGCGCTCGCGCGTTTTCCTGCGGTGGCAGTTCGCGCAGCGCACTTCGCACTTTTCAATCTCGGCTTTGACTCGCGCCCACGTGCGCCCACCTCCGGCATATGCGGAGACGTCGGCAACCTTGTCGCCGATGTGATCAAACTCGAGGACGACGATGTCTCGCTCGCCGCAATCCACGCACGGATGCTCTCGAAGGTAGTCGATGATCTTCTGGCCCACCTCCGCGCGCCGCTCCGTGACGTATCTGTAGATTCGAGCTCGTTCACGTTCATGGTTCTTCCGATAATTCCGCGCGTTGGCTTCGGCGAAGCACTCACGACACCACGTCTGCAGCTTCGGCTCGCCACGCCGCACCGGCGGAAAAGCATCAAGTGGCTTCAGTTCGCCGCATTTCGTGCACGCTCGCATGAAGGCGAGCGTGCCGACACGTCGAAGTCGGTCAAATAGGAGGGGCGGTCGGTACTCGCGTACTAGATCGGCGACCCCGGAGAGAATCGAACTCTCGCCAACAGCTTCGAAGGCTGCTGCTCTATCCGCTGAGCTACGGGGTCATGCCGTAAAGGCTACCGCCTCACGAGGGTGTACCACGCGGACGGCCGTCCCTTGCCTTCCTCGACGTCGACAAGGTCAAAGGCGTCGGCGAACGTCGCGCGCACATCCTCCGCATTAAGACCCACGGCCTGACCGCCGGGCGCGAACGCATACAGCAAGTACGTCCCGCCCGGGCGCACCACCCGCGCAAGCCCGGTTGCATACGCGGCGCGACCGCCCGCGGGAATCGAGTGCAAGCATCCGATATCAAGCGCGAGGTCGAACGGCCCCGGCACCGCGAGCGCCGCAACGTCACCGACAACGAACGTGCAGGAGACGCCCGCGTCGTGCGCTCGCCGGCGCGCCTTCGCGATCGCGCGCCCGGCGAAGTCCACGCCGACGGAAGACCAGCCGTGCCGCGCCAGATACACCGCGTTCGTGCCCGTCCCGCACCCGAGATCGATCGCCCGCCCCGGCGGATGTGAGGCGACGAAACGCTCGACCTCGGGGGGCGTGATCCCCGTGTCCCAGGGAGGCCGCCTGGGCATCCAGTACCAGAGGCCGAACCAGAACCGCCGCACGGCGCGAGACTAGAGCGAGGTCAATCTCACTTTGCGATCAGGTCGAACGAGCGCGCGATCGCCTCGAGGACCTCGGCGCTGGGCTCGCGCGACATGCGGTATCGGATGACGTTTCCACTCCGGGTGGCCGTCACCGCGCCCAATTCGCGAAGCACGCGAATGTGCTGACTGGTAGCCGCCGGGCTGCGCGCGACTACTCGAGCGAGATCGCTTGCGGCGAGCGGCGTTTCCATCAACGCTCGGACGATCTTGAGGCGCGTGAGATCCGCCGCGGTGTCGAGAACGCGACGGGCTTCGCGCTCGACCCGCGGAGAAAAGGCGTGGGCGAGGGCGGTCGCAACGGCGGACTGATCGATCGGAGCGTCGCGTCCGCGAGTACCGCCGCGGGGGCGGCCGGCGAACGAATCGGCCACTTCGAGCGCGATTCATAGGCCCTTCACAGGAAAGCGTGCAAGCGCTTTAGCCTCGGCTCAATCCGACGCCCGCATGGCGGAATCAGCTCGCGTCGCGGCGCAACTAGGTCGTCACAAAACGGCCGAGCGAAGTCATCGTCCGTCGAGCCACGCGTCGGATCCGCGGCAGCCTCGTTACAACGCGAGCGAATGCGGCAACGCTTGTCCGTCGGGCGAGCATCGTCATCTTCTCGTTGCACACGAGTGTTCGTACGCGCACGGATGATGCAACCGTTACCCCTCGCGCCCTGAAAAATCACATCGGGCGCGAAGGAGGCTGTCATGGGCAACGAGCACCAACATTCCAGGATCGAGGTCACGAGCACCTGCACGAGCTGCGGTGAGGAGCTCGGACGCGGTGAGTTCGACAGGCGCCAGCTCGCGAAGAAGGACGTCGACAAGGAGTCGGCGGCCGCCCTCCCCGAGCGGGATGCGATGTCGCTCGTGAACGCGAACCTTGCCATCCCGATCAATCTCGCGGCCGCGTTGAACGTGCTCTCCGACGGTTCGATCGCTGCGGCCGTTGCGCAACAGACCACGCCTATCGACCAGAGCACCGGTATCACCCCGCCGACCGCTTAGACAGGCGAAAGAAAGGAGTTAGTGATTCATGGCCAAGTCAGCTGAGCTTGAGAAGTCCACCGAGACTGGACACGAGCACGACCGTATCGAGGTCCGCAGCGTGTGCGCGGACTGCGGCAAGGAGCTCGACAAGAAAACGTTCGATCGGCGTGAGCTTTCGAGCAAGGACATGGACAAGGAGTCAGCGGCGGCGCTGCCCGAGCGCGACGCGATGTCGCTCGTCAGCGCCAACGTCGCGGCCCCGATCAACGCGGCGCTCGCGTTGAACGTCCTCTCCGATGGTTCCATCGCGATCGCCCAGGCCACCCAGTACGCGCCGATCAACCAGAGCATTTAGCGGAGCCGTTTGGCTACCGCCGTACGTCAGCACAAAGCGATGGCGGGCCCAGACCGGGCCCGCCATCCACAAGTCGCGGGTATTTCGGATCCTCCCAAGCCCGCGCCGAACCTGCATTTCGCCGGACAGATGAAGGACGGCGCCTTCAAAGGAAAACAGTTCCTCGTCGAGCGCGATGGCCAGTTCATACAGCTGTCCGAGCTACTGCTCCTGACCCTCGCGCACGTCGACGGAAAGCGCAGCCTCGATGAGATCGCCAAGGGCGTCTCGACCAAGGCCTTCCGGCAAGTCACCGCCGATAACGTCCGCGCCCTGCTGGCGAAGCTCGTACCTCTCGGCCTCGTGGCGGGAGCGGACGGCGTCCTCGTGCCGTCGGCACGACAGCAGGCCGCGCGTTCACCGATGCAGGTGCAGCTCAAGATGGCGGTGATCCCGCCCGCGGCGACCAACGCCATCACGGGAGTCTTCAGCGTCCTGTATTTCCCGCCGGTGCTCGTGGCGGTGCTTCTGGCATCCCTGGCCGCGCACGCGTGGCTTTACCTCGTTCACGGAGTAGGCCGAAGCGTCCACGACGTCCTCTATTCGCCCGGACTGATCCTCATCCTGTTCGTGGCATTCGTGCTCTCCGCCGCTTTCCACGAGATCGGCCACGGCGCGGGCCTTCGCCACGGAGGCGGCACCGTGCGCGCAATGGGCGCCGGCCTTTACCTCGTCTATCCCGTCTTCTACACGGACATCACCGATGCGTACCGCCTCGGGCGCGGCGGAAAGCTCCGGACGTCGCTCGGCGGGTTCTACTTCAACCTGATCTTCTCGCTCGGCGTGCTCGGGCTGTACGCGATCACCCATGCCGAGTTCCTGCTCATCGTGATGGCTCTCATCGATCTCGAGATCGTGTACCAGATGCTGCCGTTCGTCCGCATGGACGGTTACTGGATCCTTGCCGATCTCACCGGCATCCCCGATTTCTTCAGCGAGATGGGCGCATTCCTCCGCTCGCTCGTCGGGAAGCGAGAAGGCGAGATCCCTGATCTCAAGCCCTGGGCGAAGACCGTATTCATCGTCTACACGATCGTCGTCGTCCCGCTCATCGCGCTTCTCCTGTTCCTCGCGATAAAGACGTTCCCCACGGTCTTCGCGACCGCTCTCGATTCGGCGTCGAAGCTTGCCACCACCGCGGGGGAGGGACTCTCGCGCGGTGACGGCGTCGCCGTCGCCGCGGCCGTCGTTCAGATCCTGATCCTCGCGCTCCAGGTCCTCGGCCTCGGGGTTCTGGTGTTCACCGTGCTCAAGCGGGTCTTTGTCGGGCTGTGGCGGTGGGGCCGGGGCTCGCCGGCGAAGCGGGTCGCATCGTCGTTCGCCGGCCTCGCGATCCTCGGGCTCCTCGCGATCCTGTGGGCGCCGACGCTCCCGAATGGGGCCCCCGGTCCGCTCTATGCCACCGTGACGACGAATTTCACGCCAATACCGGATACCGCACGCGGAACCCTGGGCGACGCTCTGCCGGCCGCCGATGCGATCGTCCCGCCCGCACTCCGCGAGAACCCGCCGGCGCCGTCGACCGCTCCGGGAGCTTCGCCGAGCGGGGCCCCCGCGAGCTCCCCGAGCGAGGTGCCGAGCAGCTCGACGGTCACCCCATTCTCGACGCCGCCACCCGCGACGGTCGCGCCGACGCCTGCCACCACTCCAGCACCGAGCTCGACTCCGTGAGCGGGTGGCGTCTCGGCTGGGCGGTCACCGCCGCGATCCTGTTCGTAGCCGCCCTGGCCTGCGACGGGACGAGCGCCCCCGGCGGAAGCGCAAGCCCGAGCCCGGCTGCGGCGGGCGCGACGGCCACACCGAAGCCTGACTTCGACGCCGGCGTGATCCTCGAGGAGTTCCCCGAAGGTGCGCCGAGCAACGAGGTCCGACTGCAGAACGGCGAGGACAAGCGATTCATGGCGCGTGCCAGCGTCAGGATGTATCGGCTCAAGGGCGACGACATCGGGCCGAGGAACCTCGCCCTCGCACAGGGCAAGTGCACCGACTGCCAGACGATCGCGGTCGCGATCCAGGTCGTCTTCTACCAGCGCGGCGCGAAGAACGTTCACCCGGAGAACATCGCGATCGCCTCGAACGTCGGCTGCACGCGCTGCATCACGGTCGCGCGTGCGATCCAGTACGTCATCCCGGTCGATGATCTCAAGGCGGATGTTCCGGACGAGGTGAAGAGCCTCGTAAAGGACCTCGACAAAGAGCTGCGGTACTTCGCGTCGCTGAAGTCGATCGATCAGCTCTCGAGCGACGAGGCCGCCGCGCGGCTGGGGCGCATCCTCGATCAGTACGCCGACCTCCAGCAGTACCTGCACGACGTCATGACCAAGCGCACGCAGGACAACGAGGCCGACCCAGCGGACCGGACCGAGAGCTCGCCGAGCCCGGCCGGCAGCCCGGCGCCCGCGTCCCCGAGCGCAACCCCGGAGGCTCCGACGACGTCCGCTCCAACCACGCCCAGTCCCGCACCGACCGCCACGCCCTAGACCGAACCAATCGCGCCTTCAGCCTCTAGTGTGTCGTAGGTGGCGACGCCCTTCCGCGCCCCGACGGCCAGCGACTCTGTGCTGCGGCGCGGCGACTTCATCGCGCCGGTGCTTCACGAGATCCACAAGGTGATCGTCGGCCAGGACTACCTGGTCAATCGCCTCCTCATGGGCATGCTCTGCGGCGGCCACCTGCTCGTCGAAGGGGTTCCCGGGCTCGCCAAGTCTCTTGCCGTGAAGACCCTCGCCGACACGATCGACGCCGATTTCAAGCGCATCCAGTTCACGCCGGACCTGCTACCGGCCGACCTGAACGGGACGATGATCTACAACCCCTCGACCCAGAGCTTCAGCCCCCGCCTGGGCCCGATCTTCACCGATCTCTTGCTCGCCGACGAGATCAACCGCGCGCCCCCCAAAGTGCAGAGCGCACTCCTCGAAGCGATGCAGGAACGCCAGGTGTCGATCGGCGGGCAGACGCATCCGCTCTCCGAGCTCTTCACGGTTCTCGCGACCCAGAACCCGATCGAGCACGAGGGCACGTACCGCCTGCCCGAAGCGCAGGTCGACCGTTTCATGATGAAGGTCGTCATCGGCTATCCGTCGCCAGACCAGGAGCGGGTGATCATGGATCGGAACACGATCGAGGAGCCCGCGATCCCGCGGAGGCTGGCGACCTCCGCGGCCATCCTCGACGCCCGCGCGGCCGTCCGCCTGGTCCACATGGACGATGCGATCAAGGACTACGTGGTCCGTGTGGTCTTCGCGACCCGCGACCCCCAAGGCCCGAAGCTCGCAGACCTCAAGCCGCTCATCGCGTACGGGGTTTCGCCTCGGGCGACGATCTACGTTTCGTTGGCTGCGCGCGCACACGCGTTCCTCGATGGCCGCGACTACGTTCTGCCCGACGACATCAAGGCGGTCGCCCTCGACGTCATGCGACACCGGCTCATCGTCACCTACGAGGCCGAGGCGGAGGAGATCACACCCGAGATCGTCATCGGTCGCGTCCTCGACAACGTAGCGGTTCCGTAGTGACCGCCGCGACGGCGCCGCGGCAAGGGCACGTCCCACCGGAGGTCCTCCGCGTGGTCAAGCAGATCGAGATCAAGGCGCGGATCCTCGCTGACGAGGCCCTCATGGGGACGTACCGCAGCGTGTTCCGCGGATCGGGGCTCGATTTCGAGGAGGTGCGCGAGTACGAGCCCGGCGACGACATCCGCAGCATCGACTGGAACGTCACGGCACGGATGAACACGCCGTACATCAAGAAGTACCGCGAGGAGCGCGAGCTCAACATCTACCTCGCGGTCGACGTCTCCTCGAGCGCGTGGTTCGGCACCGGCAGCCTCTCCAAGCGGGAGCTCGCCGCGGACGTCGCTGCCCTGCTCGCGGTGACCGCCCTCCACAACAACGACCGCGTCGGCCTGGTCCTGTTCGCGGACGGAGTCCGCGAGTTCATCCCGCCGCGGCAAGGGCGACATCACCTGCTTCACGTCATACGTCAGCTGCTTTTCGCCGAGCCACGCCGCTCGCCGACGGAGATCGCGAGCGTCGCGGACTACCTCGCGAACGTGACGAAAAAGCGAAACGTCGTCTTCGTGGTATCCGACTTCCTCGACGTCGAGTTCGAAGCTCCGCTTCGAGCGCTCGCCCATAAGCACGACGTCATCGCGCTCATCCTGAACGACCCGCGCGAGGTCGAGCTCCCGTCGGTCGGTCTCGTCGCTCTCGAGGACGCTGAAAGCGGCCGCGTCGGCTATCTCGACACATCCGACCCGGCGGTCCGCGAGCGGTTCGGTCGGTCCGCCCGCGAGCGCCGCGCGCAAAGGCTGCGGGCCTTCAGCCGCATGGGCGTCGACCGCGTGGAGCTCTCGACGGACCGGCCCTACGTGCCGGCGCTCCTCGCGCTCTTCAACACCCGCTCGAGGCGCAACTGATGCGCGTTCTCGCGGCCGCGAGCCTTTTCCTCGCCCTCCTGGGATCGATGGCGGCTGCCGACGGGCCGGTCAGCGTGGCCGCCTCCGTCGACAAACGGGGCATCACCATCGGCGATCCGATCGGCCTCGTGCTCGTCGTGGAGACCGACTCCGGTTACCACATCACCGATAGCGGTGTCGGCCGGATCATGGACGAGTTCGAGGTGCTCGAGGCGATCCCGCCCCAGGTCACGAGGATCGCGAACGGGCGCACGCGGTACACGTTCCGCTACCGCATCACCGCGTTCCGCGTCGGTGACCTGGTCTTCCCTCCGATCAGCGTCGCATACCAATCACCGGCAGGGGTGCCCGGCGTGGCCCCGACGGCCGAGATACCCATCGTCATAACAAGCGTCATCCAGGCCGGGGAAGGCACCGACGACATCAAGCCCGCCAAGCCGCAGCTCCGGCTGCCGAACGCGGCACCCCAGATCCCGCAGCTCGCGATACAGGTCGCGCTGGCCGTTGTGGTGCTTGTGATGCTCGCGCTTCTGATTCGCCAGACGCGGCGCGCCGCCAGCCGCCGGCCGAAGGACCCGGAGCTGGACGAGGTCCTGCTCACGCCGGCGCAGCGCGCCCTCGCGGAGCTGAACCGCGTCGCGTCCCTCGGCCTTCCCGAGAAGGGGCGCTACGCCGAGCACTACGCGCTCCTTTCGCGGACGCTCCGTGCATACGTGCGCGACCGCTTCGGGCTCTCGGCCGGGGAGCGCACGCCGCGAGAGCTGCGCGAGGACATGCTCCGCGCCGGGATCGACCGCACCGAGATCGCGACGATCTACGAGATCCTCCGCGAGGGCGAGACCGCCCGGTTCCGTCAGGCCGTCTCCTATCCCGCACGAGCGCAGCACGCGGTCCGATCGGCACTCGACGCCATGCGCCGGGCGGCCGTCGCCGAGCAGTACGAGCTCATGAAGGGCCAACCCTCGTGATCGACGTCACCTCGCTCCGCTTCGAGGACCCATGGCTTCTCGCGCTCCTGCTGGTGGTGGCGGGTGGTCTCGCGGTCAATCTGCTGCGAGCGCGCCGTCCCGGGACGGGTCTGCTGTTTCCGTCGCTCGGGCTCGTTCCCGGAGGGCGGCCGGGCTGGCGTGTGCGGTCGCGATGGCTGCTCATCGTCCTGCGCGTCGCGGCCCTCGTCGCTTTCGTCGTCGCGCTCGCGCGGCCACAGATCGTGCGCGCGTCGGTCGAGTCGGTCGCGGAGGGGATCGACATCGTTCTGGTGCTCGACACGTCGGGGTCCATGTCGGAGCGGGGGTTCGGCGGCTCGGCGAAGATCGACGCCGTCAAACGCGTCGTCAACGACTTCCTCGGCGGACTTCGGAACGACCGCGTGGGGATCGTCGTCTTCAGCGGAGAGGCCATCGTCCTCGGCCCCCCGACGCTCGACTACGCCGCTTCGCAGAAGCTCGTCGACCCGATCGAGACGGGCACGCTGACCGGTGGGACGGCCATCGGGACGGGTCTCGCCACGGGAATCAACGTGCTTCGCGACTCGGACGCGAAGTCGAAGGTCGTGATCCTCCTGACGGACGGCGAGAACAACGGCGGCGACATCACGCCGCTCGACGCGGCGAACATGGCGAAGCTGCTCGACGTGCGCGTCTACACGATCGGCGCCATCACCATCGCCGCGACCGCCGACAAGGACGTGAGCTTCGACACCGTCGACGAACAGCTCATGCGAAAGATCGCCGAGGACACCGGAGGCCACTACTACAGCGTCTCAGACGAGAACTCGCTCGCCGAGGTGTACCGCGAGATCGAGTCGCTGGAAAAGTCCCACGTCGGCACGCGCGACTTCATCGACTATCAGGAGGCGCATCTTGCCTTCCTGGCCCTCGGGATCGCCCTCCTCTTCGTCGAGCTGGCCCTTGGCGCGACGGTGTTCCGGAGGACCCCGTGAAGATCGCGCTCGCGCACCCCGAGCTCGCGCCTCTGCTGATCGCGGCGGTCCTCATCGCCGCGCTGTGTGCCGTCGCGCTCGCCCGGCGGCGCCGCGCGCTCGCCGCGTTCGCGGGCCCGGGCGCGCGCCTGGCTTCGGCGAGCCCCGCGCGTCAGGTCGCGAAGGTGATCCTCACCGGCGCCGCCTGCCTTCTGGTCGTGCTCGCGCTCGTCGGACCCGAGGTCGGCGAGGTCGCGCGCCGCGCCGCGACATCGACCCTCGATACGGTCATTGCGCTCGACATCTCGCAGAGCATGGCCGTCCGCGACGTGGACACCGATCGGCTCCACGCAGCCCAGCGCGCGATCGAGCTCCTCGGCCAGCAGCTGAGTGGCGGGCGGGTGGGCCTCACGCTTTTCGCGGGCTCGAGCATCCTCCGCTACCCGCTCACCGCGTCGACGAAGGTCATGGGGCCGGCTCTCGATACCTCCGGCCACGGCTTCCACACCCAGCCCGGGTCGTCGCTCCGCGCAGCGCTGCAGGGCGCCGCCGCGCAATTCCCGACGACGGACGCGGATAACCTCCGTACGAGGGCGATCGTCGTGGTGACCGATGGCGAGGATCCCACACCGGACCTGCCGCCACTCGATCCGTACCTCGCGCGCGGGATCCATGTGTTCACGCTGGGCATCGGCACGATCCAGGGCGGCCCGGTCCCGGTCTATGACACCAAGGGCCAGTTCCAGCAGATGCTCGTCGATGCGAACGGCACGCAGATCACCAGCCATCTCGACGAAGCTCGTCTCGTCAATCTCGCTTCAGCGGGCGGCGGGAGCTACTTCCGCTACGACGGCGAAGCGGCGGCGAAGAGCCTGAGCGATGCGTTGCTCGCGATCGACACGGCGGTCGCGACGACCGATGGGGGAGTCAGCCCGGACGACCGATACCAGGTCTTCCTCGGGATCGCACTCGTCCTTCTCGTCGCCGACTGGCTCATCAGCGAACGCCGTCCGATGCCCCGGCCGCGCCTTCCACGCGGACGCGCCGCGCCCCGCCGCCGAGTTATCGGTGCGACCACGGCGCTGCTTCTGCTCGTGATGGCGTGCGGGCCACAGGATCCGATCGCGGACCAGCTGGACGCGGCCAACCAGATCTTCGCCCACGACCCCGCCGGCGCCGTCACCCGATACCGCGACCTTCAGGCGAAGCGCCCGACCGCGCCTGAGATCTCGATCGATCTCGGCAACGCGCTCGCCGCGCTCGGGGAGCACGACCGGGCACTCGTCGAGTACGGTCGCGGCATCGACAGCGCCAAGGGAACCACCCGCGCGATCGCGTTCTACGACCGAGCGACCTCGCTCTTCCGGCTGGGTCGGATCCTCGATGCGCGTGCGGCCTACGTCGAAGCGTTGCGCAACGACCCGAACGACCGCGATGCGAAATTCAACATCGAAGTCATCGATCGCATCCTCGGCCAAATTCCTCAACAAAGGAATCCCACGAGCTCGCCCGGACCTTCCACCCAGCCATCGGGGCAGCAGCAGCCGGGCGGCTCGCCCCAGGCGACGGCGCCGGCCGCGGGGTCGGGCACCCCATCGGGAACCCCGGTGCCGGACGTGACCGGATCGACCGGAGCGACCCAGCCCGAGTCGGTCCAGACCGCGCTCACCAACTTCCGCCGGGATCTGACAGTGGACGACGCCCTGCGGCTCCTGGATGCCCTCCGCGGCGAGCAGCGCGGGTTGCCCGCGGTCCTCGAAGGCACGGGTGTGCGTCGAGGCGGTAACGTGGACGTGCCGTATTGACATAGGAGCGCTCGCTGGTTTGAGTCCTGCTGTTTGGGGGGGCGCGGCCGGGTGCCGCTGGGGGGAACGATGCGGATCGATCTGAACGCGAGAGTTAGGACGACGGACGGGCACGAGGCCGGGAAGATCCATCGCGTCCTTGTCGATCCCCAGACCGAGCGCATCACCGGCTTTGTCGTCAGCACCCGGCGATTACTCGGCCGCGACGTGATCGTCGGCGAGGACATGTTCGCGGATGCTTCGACCGACGGCGAAACGATCACGCTCAATCTGACAAAGAAGGAGCTCGACACTCAGCCGAGCTTCGAGGACGACGACTTCGTCACTCCACCTGCCGGATGGTCGGGACCCAACCTCGGCTATGCGATCCCTCCCCAGTCCTTCCTCTGGCCGGCAGATTCAGCGGTCGCCGATGTGGGCAAAGCTGAGCCGACACGTCCCTCGATCAAGAAAGGCGACACGGTGAAGGATCGCGACGGCGACGTTGTCGGCGCGGTCGAGGACATCCGGTTCGACGAGAAGACCGGCGCAGTCTTGAGCTTCACCGTGAAGGCCGGCACCGGACTCGAACGCCTCTTCGGCGGCAGCAAGGTCGCCGAGATCTCTCGGAACGACATCCTGCGCATCGCCGAGGGCGAAGTGCGCCTGGGCGTCGACCGCGAAGAGATCGTCCCGAGGGAGCACGAGACCGGCACGCGCTAGCTCGCCCCATAACAGGCCTGCGCCGAACCGGGGAGCGCGGAAGCCGCGACCTCGGCGTCCATGCGATTCCGCCTCGTTCACGAACCGGTGACCGCCGTGAGGGCGATCCGGATCGCGGCGAGGATCACGACGACCGAGAGTATCGCGAGCAGCGCACGCGGTTGCGTACGCACGCTCACCGCGGCGCCGATCGGTGACGCCACGAGGGCGGACACGAAGACGATTGCCGCGAGCGGCGGATCGATCTGCGCCGTCGCGGCCTTTCCGATGAGTGCGGCGATCGCGGCGAAGAGCCCGATGCCAAGCGACGATCCGATCGCGATGCGCGGTGGCACACGCAGGATGTACACGAGGGCGGCGATGATGAACGCGATCCCTCCGATCCCGACGATGCCGCCAAGGAAACCGAGGACGAGTGCGATAGGGATCGCGACCCGCGGATCCGCGCGGACGTCCTCCGCACTCTCGTGGCGCGGCGTGACCGGTAGCAGCAGCATGATCCCGCCGGCGAAGGCCAGGAACGCGAAAACGATGAGGATGACGTTGTCGGGCGTATCGCGCGAGACGAACGCGCCGACGAGCGATGCGACCGCGCTCGGCGGCCCCATGAGCCAGACCAGGCGCGTCGACACGTTGCCATACGCGCGATGGCGAAGCGTGCCGAGCACGCTTCCCGAGATGGCTTGAACGATCGTGAGTCCGGTCACGATCTTGACGGGGATCGCCGCGCCACCTGCGAGCGGCGGCAGATATAGGAGGAGCGGCGTCAGAACCAGGCCGCCGCCGATCCCAAGGAGTCCCGAAAGGAGCGACGCCACCAGTCCTGCGATCGCGGTTATGGCTTCGTCGGACATCCGTATCTATATAAAGGAGTGATGCGCCTCGCGCTGATCGCGCTCCTGCTCATCGGATGCACGTACGACGACCCCGGGCCGAGACGCACCGTGACGCTCGCACCTGGGGAAACGGCGGCGCCGCCACTGACAGTCGCTCCGTCCGCTTGGAAGCGCATCGCGGACATCACCACCCCGCGCAGCGAGGTGGCGGCGGCCGTCTTCCGCGGTGTCGTCTACGTCGTCGGCGGATTCGGAGGCGGGAACGTCGTCGAGACGTACGTGCCCGACCACTGGTCGGCGGCGCCGCGCTATCCGATCTTTGTCGATCACGCGATGGCCGCCGGAGTCGACACGGCTGGGACGCCGGGCCTCTACGTCTTCGGCGGGAACGTGAGCGGCGTCGCGGTCGCGCGATCGTTCCGCTACTTCGGCGACGAGGGCTGGCGCGAGATCGCGCCGATGCCCGCGCCCCGATCGCAGGCCGCGGCGGCGGCGATCGGTGGCCGCATCTTCATCGTGGGCGGCGCGCAGGGCGACCGTTTGTTCAGTCCGACCTTCGTCTACGACACGGCGACCGATCGATGGACCACGGCCGCTCCGATCCCCACGCCACGGGACCACCTTGCGGCCGCCGCGATCGACGGTCGTGTCTGCGCGGTCGGCGGACGCCGCCTCTCCCTGCTCCAGAACCTCGCGACCTTCGAGTGCTATGACCCCGCGACGGATGCGTGGCAAGCGATGGCCGACGCACCGACGGCGCGCGGCGGCATCGGCGCGGCGGCACTCGGGTCGCGCCTGTTCGTGACCGGCGGTGAGCAGCCGGTCGGGACATTCAAGGACGTCGACATCTTCGATGCAGCCTCGGCCAAATGGGCGCGCGGCCCGGATCTGCCTACCTCGCGTCACGGTCTCGCGGTCGTCGCGCTGGCCGGAACGCTCTACGTGATGAGCGGCGGACCCGCGCCCGGGGTGAGCCAGACCGCGGTGTGCGAAGCGCTGGACGTTCGCTAGCATCGCGTGATCTCGTCGCAGGGGAGGCTGGCCATGAAGGGTCGTTTGTTCGCGGTCGCCGCCGCCAGTGCGGTGCTGCTGGCGGCATGCGGCGGAGGCGCTCCGGGTGCGCAGCCGTCGGCGTCCAGCGGGCCGAAGGCGGACATCAAAGTCGGTCTCGCCATCTCGCTGACGGGCACCGCAAACATCTACGGGCCGGCCCAGCAGAACGGCGCGAAGCTCGCGATGGAGCAGATCAACGCGGCCGGCGGGATCGATGGCGCGAAGATCGCGCTCGTCGTCGAGGACGACGCGTCGGCCCGCGACCAGGGGATCACCGTCTTTCGCAAGCTCATCAACGAGGACAAGGTCGCGGCGATCCTCGGCCCGACGCTCTCGGGCGTCGCCGCGGGCGCCCACCCGGTCGCGCAGCAAGCCGGTCTCCCGGTGATCGCGATCTCGAACACGGGCGTCGGCATCGTCGGAAAGTGCGACTACGGCCCTTGCGACTGGATCTTCCGCGCGTCGCTCGGTGAGGAGACGGCGCTTCCGGCCGCGCTGAAGGCGGCCAAGGACAAGCTCAATCTCAAGAAGGTCGTGCTCATGTTCGAGAGCGACCAGAAGTTCGCGGCGGACGGCGCGGACATCTTCAAGAAGGCGGCGGCCGACAACGGCATTACGATCGCGCGGACGATCCCGTACAAGACCGCGGACGTCGACTTCTCGGCGTTCGTGACCCAGGCGAAGGGCGAGAGCGCGGACGCGATCCTCGCGTCCGGCCTCGCCGGGACGGCTTCGAAGCTGCTCATCGAGGTGGGAAAGCAGTTCCCGCAGGGCCTGCGCGTCGTCGGATCGAACGGCTTCAACTCCCCCGCGGTCATCACAGCTGCCGGCGCCGCCGCTCCGAACATGATCGTCGGCACCGCCTGGAACAAAGCATCGACGGATAAGGCGAATGCCGATTTCGTCAAGGCGTTCAAAGACAAGAACGGCTCCGACCCGGACCAGTTCGCGACTCAGGCCTACACCGCGATGATCGTCCTGGCCGACGCCATGAAGCGCTCCGGAAACGCGACCGACAAGGCGGCGCTGAAGAAGGCGCTCGAAGCGACGAAGGACCTCGCGACGCCGCTCGGCGCGTTCAGCTTCACGCCGGAGCACGACGTCAAGCAGCCGGTCTTCGTGATGACCGCGAAGGACGGTCAGTTCGTCCCATTCAACTAACCTGACGCGCGTTGGCCGAGCAGCTCTATAACGCGATCTTCGTCGGCAGCATCTACGCGCTGTTCGCCGTCGGGTTCGCGCTCGTGTTCTCGGTCCTCGACATCCTGAACCTCGCGCACCCGGTCGTCTTCATGCTCGGCGCTTTCGTCGCGCTCTTCTGCATGTCGACCTTCGGCCTCCCCGCGGCGTTCGCGGCCGCCGTCGCATTCGCGGTGACCGGCCTCTTCGGGATCTTCCTCGACCGCGCGGCCTTCGCTCCGCTACGCCGCCGCGGCGCGCCGCCGCTCTCGGCCATGATCTCGAGTCTCGGCTTCGCGATCGTCGTGATCAGGCTCATGGAGCTCCGCTACGGACCCGACCTGACCAGCTATCCGG
>WNGC01000616.1_pt1 | contig 28301 bp, 27 predicted proteins | sample 5400051 | NCBI WGS metagenome assembly WNGC01 (sample SAMN13153368, study PRJNA577476) | soil metagenome | isolation source: 20 cm soil or saprolite under grassland replicate 2 | place: USA:California | collected 2016-06-15
CGGGACGCAGCCGTCCTCGATCACCTGCAGCGAGCGGCGCGACGCGGGAAGCCGCGCGAGCGCGGGCGAGGCGAGGCGCCGGACCCGCCACAGCGCCTCGAGCCCCGCGCGATCGATGGCCGTCTCGACGAAGGAGACGCTGTGCTTCAGCCCGCGGGCGGCGTCGCCGACGGCGCCGCGCGCCGCGGCCGCCGTTTCCCGCTCGAATTCGACGAGCAGAAGGCAAGCGACCTGTGGCGCGTCGGGCACAAACTGCAACAGCGTGCGATCCATCAGCTCGAGTGCCGATGGCTTGAGGGACACAAGGTATGGCACAGCTTGCGTCATCGCTTCGAGATCGGCGAAACCGAGCGCCACGCCGGCGATGTCCGCGGGAATGGGATCGAGCCGCCAGTGCACAGCGGTCACGATCGCAAGCGTGCCCTCCGAGCCGACCAGGAGATCGACCTCCTCGCCCGATTCCGCGAACCGGTCGAGCGCATATCCTGAGGAGTTCTTGCGAGTCTTCGGGAAACGCTCGGCGATCAGGCGTCGGTCGTCGGTCGTCAGTGAGAACGGTGTTTCAGCGCGCTGTCCGCGGTGAACCGATCTCACTGTGCCGTCGATGCCGACAATCTCGACACCCTCAACCCAGCTTCTGGCGCTCCCATACCGCACAGTGCGGGGCCCGGCGGCGTTTGTGGCGACCATGCCGCCACACGTGGCGAACAGTGCAGATGAGGGGTCGGGCGGAAGCCGGAGACCATAAGGCTTTGCCGCATCGTTCACTTCGGAACAAGTCACCGCCGCGCCGGCGCGCGCCGTACCGGCGTGCGGATCGATCGTCAGCTCCGCAAACCCGCCGCCCGCGCTCAAGTCGACGATCACTCCCGGCCCGACGTTCCCACCGGGCATCCCGCTCCCCGCCCCGCGCGCGATCAGCGGCGTTCGCGTCCCGGCCGCCCACTGCATCAGCGCGACGAGCTCCGTGACATCCTCCGCGATCGCCACCCCCGCCGGCACGATGCGGTAGATGCCTGCTGCCTCGGCGTACGCGGCTCGCGTGCGTGGATCGGTGAGGATTGTATGAGACACGGCAACAAACTTGACATGGGGGAACCGTCGCGTGAAGCTTCGATTCCCCATGGCTTCTCCGGCATCTGCTCCTTCTACTCAGCGCGCGCAGCTGATTCACATCGAGGTGGACCGCCGTCTCGGTCATGAGTGGGATGAGTGGAACGGCCGTCCCCTACCACGCGGCGGCGACTTTTCCGCCGTGCCAGGCGTGTTCTTTCGCTTTGCCGCGCTCACGGTGGTCGTGGCGACTGCCGCTGTCGCCCTTCTTCTTTATCTGGTCGGTCCGCGGCTGGTGACGTTGTGGTCGCCTCTCACCAGGGTACTCTGGATCGCGCTGGCGGTTCTCGCGGGCGCCAGCGCGCTCTATCTTGGCCTCGTCGCGAGCTCGTACTATGGCGGCCGCAACCTGCTTCCCGAGCGGCTGCTTGAGCGCGGCCCCTATCTCCAGCTCATGAACTTCACGTCGCTTCTGGCGCGCGCGTTTGGCAAGCGCGACTACGTGGAGCATGCCGCGATCGATGTGTACAACAGCCTGGCGGAGCGCCGCGGGCGCAAGGTAGGGAAGGGCGAGCTGCTGGTACTGATTCCGCGGTGCCTCTCCAAGCAGGCGCTCGACGGGGTTCTCGAGATCGCGGGGCGCTATGAGGTGCCGGTCTTCGTGGCGACGCGGGGACAACTCGCCCGGCGCGTGATTCGTGAGCGGCGGCCGCGCGCGGTCGTCGCCGTGGCCTGCGAGCGTGACATGATGACCGGTTTGCGCGACGTGGCCGGCAAACTTCCGGTCCTCGGCCTGACGATGCAGCTCCCCAACGGTCCCTGCCGTGACGCCGCGATCGACCTCGAGCAGATGGAGCGCTGGGTGCAGGGGCTCGTGGCCGACGCTAAGCGGTAGCCCTCCTCCACCATAGGGCCGCTCCGAGCACGCACCATCCCGCCAGCGTGATCCACTCAGGCGCGTTGAAGCTGCCCGGCACCATCGGAATCACCTTCATAAAGACGATCGCGGCACTCACGACCGTGCCGATCACGGCCATCGTGATGCCGCGGCGCTCTCCCGAGCGCCGGGCCAACGCGAGGAAGGCGACGCACGCGGCACACCAGCCGACTCCAACGACGGCCGATCCGACTTCGGTAATTGGGACGAGCAGCGAGTCGCCGAGGAACGCCGCCACAGCGGCGACGAGGGACACGAGGACGATTGCGACAGCGGGTGTGCCGAAGCGTTCACTCACCCGGCCAAGCGCGGGATGCACGAGACCACGCCGGCCTAACGCGTAGAGCAGCCGTGTCGCGGCGACGAAGTTTCCGTTGAAGACCTTGAATAAGGAAAGCAGCGCGGCGCCGAGAATCAGCCGGGCGATCCACGTAGCCCCGAATGCACGGGCAAAGACCGCTTCGGTCCCGAGGTGTTGCGCGACGATCTCGCGCCACGGATACACCCACGCGACGACGCCAATCACGAGAACGTAGAACACGCCGCCCGCAACCACCGCAAGGGTGATCGCGCGGCTGAGGACGCGCTCGTCGAGACCCGGTCGCGCTTCCTCCGACGCCTTGGGAATCGATTCGAATCCCGTCATGAAATAGGGCACGATCTGCGCGGTGAGCAGCACCGATAGGAACACGCCGTGTGGCGCAAACAGCGGCGCGACGTGCGCGGCGCGGCCGTGTTCCAATCCCAGCAGAACAAAGAGCACGAAGCACGCGAGCAGTCCGATGGTCGTGAAATTCTGAAAGCGTCCGCTTAGGCGGATACCGCGATAGTTGACCAGGCCGATTGCCGCCGTGAGCGCGAGACCGGCTACCAGCCTCGGCAGCGTGATCGCTTTGCCCGCCACCGTATAGAGCACGACCTCATTCATTGCGGGAAAGATGCGCGCGAGCACGTTGCCGATCGCGACGGCCTCCCACGGGCAGACAATGGCGTAGGCCAGCACCATCATCCAGCCGGCCACAAAGCTCACGGTTTTCGGAAAGACGCGTTCCGTGTATGCGATTTCGGCGCCAGCATCGGGGATTTGCCGCACCAGGCGGCCGTACGTTCGCGCAATCGGAAGAAGCAACAGGCCGCCGGCGAGAAATCCGAGCATCGCGCCGCCGGGACCGCCGCGGCCAAGCCAGTCGTCGATGACGACCAGCCAGCCGACGCCAACCATACTTCCAAAGCCGAAGGTGAAATACTCGAGGGCGCCGAGGCTCCGGCGCAGGCTAGTAGGTCGTGACTCCAAGCTTTTCTTTCAGCGCCTCGAGCAGCTTGGTGGCCGCCGCCAAGCCGCGAGACCCCGGGCGCGCCGCGCGCTCGAGATCCCGCGTGGTGCGCGATGGATCGTCGATCGGACGGTAGATCGCCTCGACCGTCACGCGCGCTTTCCCGGGCACGTCAGGGTCGGCCCATACCCGGATCCGCGCCGTTCCGGCGAAGTCGCGGGACTCGAGAAATGCGTCCCGCGTGTTGACGAATCGCACGGGGATGCTGTCGGCTCTGAGCAGCGAGTCTGCTTGCCGGGTCACCACGGCCGGAGGGGCGTTGATGACGGCCCGCAGCGCTTCCGGCAGCGGCGCGAACGAGGGTCGCGTGGTCGCCGGCGTGCAGCCAGCGAGCAGCAGCACGACCGCGACTCGAGATCGCACTAGTGCGTGTGGGTGGCCTGTGTGGTATCCGTTCGCGCGCTGTCTCCTTCATGGTGGTGCTCTGCGGCGCGGTCGAGCACTTCAGCCTGGAGCCGCTGGGTAGGAATGCCGGCCGCATGTTCGAACATCAACCTGCCGCCCAGAATCGCGGTCCACACCAGTCCTGCGAGTCCCACAACGCTGAGTGCCCGGGTGAGCGCTTGCTCGGATGGCGGCAGCGCGAAACGCCGCAGCATTTTCCAGATCAGCACCACGCTGAAGACGGACATGGTGATGATCGCCATCTGCTCGTGACGCTCCATGATGTCATGGATCGCTTCACCATGCTCGATCGCATCCCCGGCGAGCAGTCCGGCGATGACCGCCGCCCATCCTCCAATCACGCCGGCCCACAGCGTCCAGATACCGGCCCAGAGCAGAGACTCCCGCTTCAGGAATCCCGCCGCGAGGTCGAACAGCACCGCGGTGAGCAGGAGGGCGGCGGGGAGATCGTTGAGAACGGCGTGCCAGCGCGGTGCGTCGTACCCAAGCATTTAGAGTCCCAGGTTGGTGACGATGGGTGGATTGGCCGAGTAATCGTAGAAGCCCTTGCCGCTTTTCCGTCCATGCATACCGGCGAGCACCATGCGCTTGAGGAGCGGCGGCGGCGCATAGCGGGCTTCGCGGTACTCCTTGAACATGATCTCGGCGATGTGATGCGTCGTGTCGAGACCGACGAAATCGAGCAGCGTGAGCGGCCCCATCGGATAGCCACAGCCGAGCTGCATTGCCTTGTCGATGTCCGGCACGCTCCCCAAGCCCCGCTCTACCGCGCGAATCGCGTCCAGCAGATAGGGAACCAGCAGCAGATTGACGATGAAGCCCGAGTTGTCCTTGGCCGCGACCGGCTCTTTGCGCAGCGATGCGGCGAACCCAAAGGCGCGCTTGAACGTCTCTTCGGACGTCGTAACGGTGCGCACGACTTCCACGAGCGCCATCAGCGGAACGGGATTGAAGAAGTGCAGGCCCACGAAGCGATCGGGGCGTTTCGTGGCGGCCGCCATCTCCGCGATCGTGAGACTCGAGGTGTTCGACGCAAAGATCGTCCCGGCGCCGCACAAGGCGTCGAGCTCCTTGAAGAGCGCGTTCTTCAAGCCGAGGTCCTCGGTGATCGCTTCGATGATGATGTCGGAATTCTTGAGATCGCTGACGGACGTCGTGAACGTGAGACGCTGGAGCGTCGCGTCCCGATCGGCCGCCGCGAGTTTTCCCTTCTCGACGAATTTGGCCAGCGATTTCTCGATCCCTCCACGGCCGCGATCGAGTAGCTCCTTCGAGACGTCGCGCACCGACGTCTCATACCCTGCGCTCGCCGCGACCTGCGCGATGCCGCTGCCCATCAGCCCGCAGCCAAGCACGCCGACCCGTTTGATGTCGTTCATGGGCCTCCCCGCGGACGCGGGCGGGGTCGCGGGTTCTCAAATGCCTTGCGCACTTCCTCGGCGATACGAATGAAGGGGTGCGGGCCGGGCAACGATTGCCCGTCACGAATTTCGCTGCGCTCGAGGCGATCGAGCACCTGCTCCAGCGACACCAGGATGCGCTCGTTCGCGCCGCGATGCGTGCGGGCGACGACGGCACCGCCGAGCGTGAGGCCGAGGCCTGGGATCAGCACGACGGTCTGGGCAAGCGCGAGCGGCGGAGCGATGAGCGCAAGGGCTCCCGTGATGCCCCATCCCATCACGGCCAGCACCGTAGCCGCCGAGATTTTCTTCGTGCGCTGCTGGCGAATGTCCGCGGCGAGTCGCACGTGGCAGAACCCCGGCTCGAGCTGCGTCACCTGTCCGACAATCTCGTCGGCGTTTGCCAGAGAATAGCGCCGTCCCCTTCTTCCGAGCGCGCGTTGGATACTCGCCAGCGCGCCGGCTTTCGGTTCCCACGTCGTATGATCAGCAAAGCGCCGTTTTACTTGCAGCGATTCTTCATCTTCCATCCAGCGCGTCAGCGCGCGCTCGACGGTGATCCGATCACCCGGGACGACGCGCTGCGCGCTCAAGGTGCGAGGTCCGGCAAGCCAGCCCCAGATGCCCTGTTGCTTGTCGGGCATGGTGCGGGTTTGTTCTTCCAGTAACGCCTGCTGCAGATAGCGATTGGGGATGCCGACGTCTTTGCCGAGCGCCAGCACTTCATCTTTGGTGAGTCCTTCACCGATGTCGTGCTCGCCCGCCTGCAACTCCGCTGCGCGCTGGATGATGCGCTCCAGCGCCTCGCGGCTGATGAGGTTCCCGCCGCCCGCCTCCGCCATCAGGCTTTCGCTTTTCCTTTATTTCGGGGCGCCGGCAGTTTCTCACCCGACGTACTCTCCGGGAGCGCCGCGCGACTGCCGGAACCGCCCACCTTCTCGAAAAAGCCTCTGAATAAATCGATCGGGATCGGGAAGATCGTCGTGGAGTTGTTCTCGGATGCGATCTCGTTGACGGTCTGGAGATACCGCAGCTGGATGGCGACGGGCTCGGCGCCGATGATGTGCGCCGCCTGCGCGAGCTTCTCGGAGGCCTGCAGCTCACCTTCGGCATTGATCACTTTGGCGCGGCGCTCGCGCTCGGCTTCCGCCTGGCGGGCCATTGCCCGCTTCATCTCGGGCGGCAGATCGACGTCCTTCACTTCGACCGCTGAAACCTCGATGCCCCAATCCTCGGTGCGCGTGTCGATGATGTTCTTGAGGATCGCGTTGATCTTTTCGCGATTCATCAGCAGCTCGTCCATTTCGGTCTCCCCGAGCACCGAGCGCAATGTCGTTTGGGCGAGCTGGCTCGTGGCGTACAGATAGTTCTCGACGCCGATGACGGCCTTCACCGGGTCCTTGACGCGCATGTAGAGGACGGCGTTGACCTTGATCGAGATGTTGTCGCGGGTGATGACGTCCTGGGGTGGGATATCCATCGCCATCACCCGCAGCGAGACCTTCTGCATGCGGGCAAAGAGCGGCGGGAGAAAGATGAGCCCCGGCCCCTTCGCGCCCCACGACCGGCCCAAAAAGAAATAGACGGCGCGCTCGTACTCGCGCAGCACCCGCAAGCCGCCGAACAGATATAGCGCGACGACCGCGAGGGCCGTCGTCAGCACGTCACCCATGACAGACTCCTAAGCCGGGTACGCTTCGACGATCACGGCGGCGCCCTGCCCGCCGCCAATGCACGCGGATCCGAGGCCGAACCGCTTGTTCTCGCGGCGCAGCGCGTGCAACAGATGGATCGTGATTCGAGTGCCGCTCGCCGCGAGCGGATGTCCGATGGCGATGGCGCCGCCACAGGTATTGGTGCGCGCGCGGTCCAGCCCGAGCTCCCGCTCGACCGCGAGGTACTGCGGCGCAAACGCCTCATTCACTTCGACCAGCTCCATCTGCTCGAGTTTCATGTTCGCTTTGGCGAGCGCTTTGCGCGCGGCGGGAGCGGGCCCGATGCCCATGTGGCGCGGCTCGACTCCTGCAACCGCCCACGCGATGAGCCGGCCCAGTGGCTTGGCGCCGTGCGCCCGCGCGTACGCGTCGCTCGCGAGTACGGTCGCGGCCGCGCCGTCGGAGATGCCGGACGCGTTGCCCGCTGTGACGAGTCCATCCTTCTTGAAGTACGGCTTTAACGCGCTGAGGATCTCGAGCGTCGTGTCGGGACGCATGTGCTCATCCGCGCGGAACTCGACTTCCTTTCCTTTTACCTTGACGGTCACTGGCACGACTTCGTCCTGGAACACGCACGCGTCCCATGCTTGTTTGGCGCGCTGTTGCGAGCCGACGGCGACTTCGTCGACTTCCTTGCGCGTGAGCTTGTACTTCTCGGCCAAGCTCTCGGCGGTCTCGGCCATCGACAGTCCGCATTGCGGATCCTTCAGCGCTTCCCACAGCAGGTCCTCGAGCGGGGCAGGGCCGAGGCGCAGTCCCCAGCGTGCGCCGCGCACCACGTGCGGCGCCTGGCTCATTGATTCGGCGCCGCCGGCCAGCACGGCGTCGGCTTCCCCGAGGAGGATGAGCTGCGCGCCTTGCGTAATCGCTTCGAATCCCGATCCGCAGAGCCGGTTGACCGTCACGGCCGGCACTTCGATCGGAAGACCCGCCTTGAGACCCACGTGGCGGGCGAGATAGATGGCATCCGCCGAAGTCTGCAGCGCGTTGCCGAACACGGTGTGGCCGATGTCGGTGACCGGGACTCCGGAGCGCTGAATGGCGTGCCGCGCAGCGGCCGCCCCGAGATCCGTGGCCGACAAATCCTTCAACGAGCCGCCGAACGCGCCGAATCCCGTCCGTACGCCGGACAGGAAAACGACGTCTGCATTGGCGCCCTGGGTTTTCATGGCAATGACTCCGAACGAGACTGGGTGGGAATATAGCCGCTACAAGCGGGCGGCGATGGCGGCGGCAACTTCTCGGGTAGTCGACGTTCCACCGATGTCAGGCGTCCGCGCTCCCGCCGATAACGCGGCCTTGACCGCGGTTTCGAGCTCACGGGCCGCCTCGATGTAGCCGAGCTGCTCGACCATCAATGCACCCGTCAGCACCGCCGCCATCGGATTGGCGATGTCTTTGCCGGCGAGCGGAGGGGCGGAGCCGTGCACGGGCTCGAACAGTCCACCGCGCTTGCCCGGATGGAGGTTCGCACTCGCCGCCACACCGAGCCCGCCCACCAAACCGGCTCCCAGGTCCGAGAGAATGTCGCCGTAGAGATTGTTCGTCACGATCACCTGAAAGCGTGACGGCTCCCGCACCAGTTCCATCGCCAGTGCGTCCACATAGCGGTGTTCCGCCTGGATCCCCGGATACTCGCGCGCGACCGATTTGTACTTCTCCTGCCAGATCGTATGCGTCGGGATCGCATTGGACTTGTCGCTCATCGTGACGCGCGTCTTGCCGTGGCGCTTGGCCCACTCAAAGGCTGCGCGGATGATGCGCTCGACTCCCCTGCCCGTATTGATTTCCTCGGCGATGTGCTCGTCGCCCGTCGTGCGGCCGCGACCGAGGTACTGGCCCTCGGTATTCTCGCGGAAAATCACGAGGTCGATCGCTTTCGAGTTCTTCAAGGGAGACACATCGGGATGCAGCAGCGTCACAGGGCGGAAATTGACGTACAGATCGAGACGGAACCGCAGACCGAGCAGGATATCACGCGCATGCTCGTTGCCGGGGACGCGTGCGTCCCCAAGCGCCCCGAGGAAGATTGCATCTACGTCGTCGCGGAGATGACGGAACGCTGAATCCGGCAGGGTCTCCTTGGTCTTGAGGTAGTGATCTGCCGAGTAGGGAAGACGTTCCCATTTCAGTTGGAAACCGTGCTTTGCCGCGATGCGGTCGAGGATCGGAATTGCTGCTTCGACAACCTCCGGCCCGATACCATCGCCGGCAATGACCGCGATGTTGAATCCTTTCACTCGAATCCCGTCGCGCGGCCGCAGGTCAAGCAATACGCCCATCCCACATCGAGCGCGCTGCCGCAGCCGGGACACTTGAGATCCCCTTCCTGCGGCTGGCCGCAGTGCGGACAAAAGCGCGCTTCTCGATTCGACGGCAGGACGCCGCCACAGTACTCGCATTGGTTCTCGGTCAGGATATCGGGCGGGCGCGCCACGCGAAATCGCGATGGATGCACGAATGAGGAATGCGGCACGGACCCGGCCGGCTGCACCGGCGGTGGGATCGGATTTTCTCCCGTCGTATCGAGGAGCTCCTCGTCGTCCTCAGCCAGCGGGGGCGCATACGCGCGATCCGCCATCATGACGCGCTCGGCGGCGCGCCCGTTCACCATGACCTGAGCCTCGGGGAAGCTGCGGAAGTACGCGGGATCGGGATTGACGGTTGCGATCTCGCGCTGCATCGCCTCGCGAATGTTGTCAGGCTCGAGCTGCACGTACCCCCGCTCGCCGGCAAGCAGCCGTAAGACCGCCATCTCATAGTCTTGATGCGTTGCGACGTTCAGCAACGAGCGATTGGAGCGGTAGGGAACGAGCTTCTCGTACACCTCCGCAGCCGGAAACGGCACCGCGACCCGCGTTTCTCGCGCGAGTGCGGCGACCAGCAAGCCGAACAATCGATCGAGCTCGTCCATGATCAGCGCACGATTACGACGGCGCGCATCGTCGGATGCGGATCGCAGTAGTACCGGTACACCCCCGGCGTATCGAAGCGAACCGCGTAGGTGCCCTTCGCCTTCAGCTTCCCTGACAATCGGCTATCGCGTTTGCCTTCGAAACTCACCGTGTGATCGACGACGTCGCGATTGACCCACCGCACCACACTGCCGGACGCGACGCGGACGGTGTCCGTCCAGTAGTAGATCCCCTCGACGGTGACGATCGCCGCCGGGGCGGTCGTATCGGTGACGTGTCGAAACTCCCGCCCGCCCCCCCCGGCGCAGCCGGCGGCGAGGATGCAGCCGGCCAGCGCGATTCTCATCGCGACGTATCCGGGGCGGGGCCGTTGCGCCACGCCGTCATCCAGCGGTCATAGAGGACCGGGACCACGCCGCCTTGCTGCAGCACTTCCGCCCCCGATGGATCGCGGTACGCCTTGCGGTAGAACACGTGGCTCACGCCGGAGTTGATGATGAGCTTGGCGCACATGACGCACGGCGACGCGCTGACGAAGACGACCTTGTCGCGCACGTTGCCGGGAGCTTTGACGAGCGCGTTCATCTCCGAATGAATGCAGCCGCAGTTGCCGGGCACCGCCGAGTCGCATTTGTTGGGCAGCCCGCGCGCGTTGCCGTTGTACCCGATCGCCAGCACGTTTTCGAGTCGCTGGTCGGTGACGACGGTGCCGACCTGCAGCCGCGCGCACGTCGAGCGCTTCGCGAGCTCCTCCGCCATCCGCATGTACACCTCGTAGAGCGGAATCCGGTCAACGGAAGGCACGGACGCACCCATGGGGAGCAGGTTTGCCGGGTGCGTATTCGCGGGGACGCCGTCCTTACTTATGGTGCTCATGCAGCTCCTTGTCGGGATCGAAGTCGGCGTACTTGCCGCGGGCGCGCTGCTGCGCGAGCCACGTATCGAAGCCGGAGGGAATCAAGCCGTTGGACCGCTCCTGCTGCTCGGCGGCGCGCATCGCCACGAAATTCGCGTATTCATTCTTTACGTGCTCGTTGTGACCGCGCACCCAGCGCCAGTCGATGGTGTGATTCGCCGCCACCACGGCGAGCTTCTGCCAGAGGTCGGCGTTCTCGAGCGCGCCGGTCTTCCGGCGCCAACCCCGCGCCTGCCACGCCTTCATCCACTCCGTCATGCCTTTGATCAAGTACTCGGAGTCCGAAATGAAGCGCACGTGCGCCGAGCGCCACTGGCGCCGGATCCACTCGAGCGTGGCGATAGCGCCGGCCAGCGCCATCTTGTTGTTCGTCGTCTGCGGAGAACACTCGTAGAAGTCCCAGCGCGCCACGCTGTCGCCGGCCGGCGCTTCGATCAGCGCCCCGTTGCCGCCGCGGCTCGGCTTGGTGGAATCGTTGCCGAGGCAGCTCTCGTCGGCGTGCACCAGCACGAACGTGAGCGGGGCGAGAGGGGCGTCGGGGGCGCCGGGGGCGCCGGGGGCGTCGTCCGTCATGGCTGAATCACGACGGGAATGTCGGTGTGCAGCAGGATGTCCTCCGCATGAGAGACCGTGACCGCGTCGCGCCGCACGTGCGCGCCGGCAAAGAGCGCATCGCATTTCGTGCGCGCGATCACGCGCGCGACCGCCTCGCCGGGCGTCCCGCGCTCGATGTGGGTGACGAACTGGACGCCTTGCAGCGACAGCGCCGCCTCTGCTTCCCCCACGACCATCGTGCCAACGGCCGGATCGATCGTCGCGTGAATGATATGCACCATGCTGTTGGACACGCTCGCAAACCGCCCGATGAGCGCGAGGGCGCGATGGCTCGTTTCCCGGCCGTCGAAGGCGATCGCGCATTGCTGCATCGGCGATGGCTTGCTGCCGCAGACGATCACGGATTGCTGGGCGATGCGAATCAGCGAAGCGACAGTCGCGCCGACTGCGCCTGCCGGTGACGATCTGCCGCGGCGCCCCACCAGCACGCTATCAACGTCTTTCGCCAGCTCCGCCAGCTCGACGTCGGGATTACCATGTCGCTCGATCACCTCCACCGCCAACCCCGCGTCCTTCACCCGCTCCTTCGCCCGTGCGAGCAATTGGCCGCCGTCGGACGCGCGCCGGCCGCGACCGTGCGTTTCGCGAACGTAGACGACCACCAGTTTCGCCTTGAAGCGATGCCCCAGAGCGACGGCCTGCTCCAACGCTTCGTCGGCGTTAGGGCTGCCGTCCAATCCGATCAGTAGGCGCGTGAACACGGCTGAGTCACGGAAGGATCGCGAAGCTCTCCAGGTCGCGCAGCCGGAACGGCAGCAGCTCGCCGGTCATCGGCAAGCGGCCGGACAGCACGTCGTCGCGTCCGCTCATCTCCAGGCGTTCGGCCACGACCACATATTCGGTGCCCCGGCGCCGCAGCGCTACCCGGCGCCGTTCGCGCACCGCGCGCTCCAGCGCATCCAGAGACTCCGGAGTCAGCGCGCGGTATTCGGGGATCGCGGGCACGTTCAGGCGACGGCGATGGCGCCGGGACGTCCCGCAACGATGCGTCCGATAGGGGCGGCTGCGGGCGTTGCCTCGCGCCGCAATGCGGCGAGCAACGCATCCGCTCGATCGAGCGGAACGGCGAGCAGCAACCCGCCCGAGGTCTGCGCGTCGAAGCACAGGACCCGCAGCGGCTCGGGCACCGCGGGAGCGAACGTGACGTGCTCGGCGAGTGCATCGCGATTGCGCCGCGTCCCGCCCGGGATCGCGCCCCGTTCCGCCAGCTCGATCGCGCGCGGGAGGAGAGGAAGCGCGGCTGCATCGATTTCCGCGGCGACGCCGCTTGCCGAAAGCATGTTGTACAGATGTCCCAGCAGGCCAAAGCCTGTCACGTCGGTTGCCGCATGGACGCCGGTGGCGAGCATCGCGCGCGCGGCACCCGCGTTCAACGTAATCATCGATTGTACTGCCGGGCCGAGCTCGGCGGCTGTGGCGAGATCGCGTTTCAGCGCCGTGCTGAGAACACCGGTGCCGATCGGTTTCGTGAGCACCAGGACATCCCCCGCGCGCGCGCGCGCCAACGTCACGATGCGGTCGGGCCGCGCTTCGCCGATGGCGACCATGCCGTATTTCGGCTCCGGATCGTCCACCGAATGCCCTCCCAGAACAAACGCACCGGCCTCCCGCGCGATATCCGCGCCGCCGCGCAGCACCTCGCCGAGCAACTCGTAGGGCAGCGTGTCCCGCGGCCAGCCCACGAGGTTCAGCGCGAGCAGCGGCGTCGCCCCCATCGCATAGACATCGGAGAACGCGTTCGCCGCCGCGATGCGTCCGAAATCGTACGCGTCGTCCACGATCGGCGTGAAGAAATCGACGGTTGCGACGAGGGCGCGATCCGGCGTCAACTGGTACACGGCGGCGTCGTCCCGTGTCGATGCATCGACCAGGATGCGTGGATCCGAGATCGTGGGCACGTGGCGCAAGACCTGCGCCAACTCGGCGGGGCCGAGCTTGCAGGCTCAGCCGGCGCCGTGCGACAGCGCAGTCAGTCGAATGGCGGTCATTGGTCCAGCGAAGATAGCTACGAAAGACGCCAGGCGAGCAGCGCTCCGGCGATGATATAGCGCGCGACGTCGAGCGCAGCATGGACCAGCAGATGTCGCCGCCGCGCGGGGTCAACGTGGCGCCACAGCACCAAGCGTCGGGGGAACGCGACGAGCAGTCCGACGAGCGCGAACAGGAGCCACCAGCCGCCGGCGCCGAGGGAGTCGAACCAGAGTGCAGCGAGGAGCGTGACGACGAACGCTTCCGCCAATCGCCACCCGATTTCCCAGCGATTCAGCGACCACGCGAGCGGGCGCGCGACGTCGGGTCGACTCCACGGATAGCCGATCGGCGGAGCGACGGCAAAGAGCGCCGCGACCGGCAGCCAGGCAAGTAGCAGCCGGCCGAGCGTCATGCTACGGCGACTGGCGGTATCCCGGCCCGCGCAGCCCCCGGCCGGGACGGGCGCTCGTCAGTTGGCCCTTTCGCAACACCACTTGTCCGTTCACCAGCACATACTCGATCCCGACGCTGGTCTGGTGCGGCTGCTCGAATGTCGCGCGGTCGATCACCGTTGCCGGATTGAAGACGGTGATGTCGGCGAACATTCCCGCTCGCACGAGCCCGCGGTCGGTGAGGCCGACGCGCTGCGCCGCGAGCGACGTCATCTTGCGGACGGCGAACTCGAGCGGGAACAGCTTCAGGTCGCGCGAATAGTGACCGAGGAGACGCGGGAACGTGCCGTACGCGCGCGGATGCGCCGACTGCGTGCCGAACGGCCCGTCCGGCGCCACGCCGCCGAAGTCGGTGTTGACGGCGACCCACCACTGCTTCATCGCCGCCTGGACATCGTCCTCGTTCATGATCGCATACACCGCGTCGGTACGATGTCCGTTCTCGGCCAGGACGATGTCGAACACGGTCTCGACCGGATCGCGATGACGGGCCGCGGCGATCTCGGCGACGGTTTTCCCCTGGATACCGTGCAGCGAATCTTGGAACGTGCCGATAATGAGGACGCCGGCACCGCCACCCGCAGCCGAATAGAAGCTCTCTCCACCCTTTGGGTTGAGCATCTCGGCCCGCAGCCTGGCGCGCGTCGCCGGATCGCGCAGGCGTACAAGCAGCGAATCCCAGCCGCCGCTTTCCGCCCAGGTCGGAATCGAGGCGTCGAGTGAGGTCGCGGCTCGGATATACGGATACTGATCCGCCGTGATGTCGAGTCCGGCCGCGCGCGCCGAATCGATCCGCGCCAGGATACGCGGCATCTGCCCCCAGGTTTTCCGGCCCGACAACTTGAGATGGGATACCTCCGCGGGAATGCTGGCGTCCTTGGCGATGCGAAAGAGCTCGTTCAGGGCATCATCGATGTGCTCGCCTTCGTTGCGCATGTGCGACGCGTATATCCCGCCGTGCCTGCTCGCGGCGCGCGCCAGCGCGATGAGCTCGTCGGTCTTGGAGTAGCTCGCGGGCGCGTACTCCAGCGCGGTCCACACACCGAGCGCGCCTTGTTCCATCAGCGTATCGACAATCGCCGTCATGTGCGCCAGCTCGGCCGGCGTCGGCGCGCGATTCTCCTTTCCAACGACCGCCAGCCGCACCTGCGTGGCGCCCACGAACGTCGCGATGTTCAGCGCCGAGCCCTGGCGCTCGAGCTGCGCGAAATAGCCGTTCAAATCGCGCCAGTCTTCGCGGTAGTGCCATTTCTTCATCGCATCAGAGTCGTCGAGCACCAAGCGCTCGGTGAGCGGCGCGACGGAGCCGCCTTCACCGGTGATCTCCGTCGTGATGCCCTGGGTGACCTTCGACAGGACGCGATTATCGATGAGCGCGTTGATCTCCGACTGGCCCATCATGTCGATGAAGCCGGGCGCGACAACGAGGCCGCGCACGTCGAGCGTCTCACGCGCCGTGGCGGTGCCGAGGAATCCCACGGCCACGATGCGATCGCCCCGAATGGCGACGTCTCCCTGATGACGGGGATTGCCGCTGCCGTCGACGATCCAACCGCCCTTCAGGATCAGGTCGTATGGTCCGTCACCACGTGCCGGCGCGCCCATCCCGCAGCCGGTCATTAATACGAGGACGAGCAGACGGCTGACGGCTGAAAGCTGTGTGTTCATTTCCATGTAGCCCTCAGGGAGTCGGGCCGGATCATCCGGCCGCGGGTCATGACCATCGCGATGTTGCGGGTCGAGCCGATGTTGCGAGTCGGGTTGCCATTGAGGACGACGAGGTCGGCGACCTTGCCGGCTGTGATCAAGCCAAGCGAGTCGGCGCGCAGCAGCTGCGCACCGCGCCTGGTCGCTGCGGTGATCGCCTCCAGTGGCGTGAGCCCGGCTTCCACGAGCAGCGCCAGCTCTTCATGCAGCGAATACCCGGGAATCAGGAGTTGATTGGCGGCATCGGATCCCGCGGCAATGGCGCCGCCGGCGCGCTTGAACTCGCGCACGAACTGATCCTGGCGCCGGCGCGAGCGGCGAAACGCATCGAAGTCTCCGCGGCGCCATCCCGTGCGTCGCAGCAGACTTGGCACACTGCGCACGCTCACCGCGTTGTCGGGGACGTCTTCCATGCCCGGCCGCGTCAGTAAAATCGGATTGTCGAGCCGCGACAGCATCTCATGCACGATGAGCGTCGGAACGATCGTGACCTTCGTCTGCGCCAGCGAGTGCGCCGTCCGGGCCACGCTCCCCGAATCGAGTGATCCCCATCCTTTTTCCTCGGTTGTCCATCCCGACAGGAAATTATCATGCGCGGCTGCGTACACGCCGCTTCCGGAGGCGGCTTGCACGACGCCCGCCATGTGCTCGATCGAAGCGACGCCCGCGCGCGCCGCGGTCAACGCGTCGGTCTTCCCGAGATGTGCGGCAACCGCAAGACGCAGCTTGCCCGCTTCGTCCAGCAAGGGCCGGAGCAACGCCGGCGTGATCTTCGTGTAGATCTTGAGGTAGTCGACTCCGGCGACGGCGTGTTGGTCGACGGCACGGCGCGCCTGATCGCCGCTTGCGACACCGGTCGCGGTGGGATAGGTGGGACGAACGCCATCGATCATCGCGCCGGCGGTGAACGTACGCGGCCCCACGATCGAGCCAAGATTGACGTCGTTCTTGAGCGCGACGAGCGAATCGGTGCTGGACCCGCCGAGGTCGCGTACGGTCGTCACGCCCCAGGCGAGATAGCGGGCGACGGCCCAGCGCTCGAGATGCGCGTGGGAATCGATCAACCCCGGAATGACCGTTTTGCCGACGAGGTTGATCCGCTCGGCGCCCTTGGGAATCGGGATCTCGTTGACGCGCGCCACCGCTTCGATGTGGCCGTTGCGGATGATGATCAGCGCATCCGGTTTCGGGTCGCCGCCCGCTCCGTCAATCAGCGTGGCGCCTTCCAGGGCGATGACGTGATCCTTCGGAACGAATCGGTCGCAACTCGCCGCAAGCACCAGCACCAGCACCAGCAGGCTTCGGCCGTCCGGCCTTCGGGCCGTCAGGCCGTCCGTCACTTGGGATCCGCGGACGTATGATCGTGCAGAATTCTCCAACGATCCCCCTGACGTTGGAGGATCAACGTGAATGGTCCGCTGGCAACGACCGAGTCCCGGCGCGAGAGCTTGAAGCGCGCCGTCGCGTAGGCAAAATCAGGCGTCAGGACACGCACGCGCAGCTCGTCGAACGAGAGCGAATCGCGCGACTTGCCTGGCGCGAAATAGTTCTTCTGATAGCGGTCGTACAGCGGCTGCCAGCCGTACTGCACGTGCCCTCCCGCCATGTAGCTGGTGAGCGAGTCGCGCGCGTAATCGCTCATGAAGCCGGCGAGATCGCCGCGGTTCCAGTCGGCGGCGGAGCGCTGCAACAGCGCCGCGATTTCTTTCGGAGGATTTCCCAGCTTTTCGCGCGGGGCTGAGCATGCGACTCCCATCGAAACTGCGACCACGCACAACGCACGACGCACGATGTGTCCTCCTAACGTGCCGCGGGAGCGCCTCGTCGAGACGCTCCCGCGGTGATGGTCATCGAAGTTTGTTAGCGGCGGCGTTTCTTCTTCGTTGCCTTTTTCTTCTTTGCGGTCTTCTTGGCTTTCGGGCGCGCTTTCTTCGCAGCTTTCTTTTTCTTCCTGGCCTTCGGCTTCGCGGCTGTCCGCGACTCCTCTCTCGCGGGCATCGACGAAGGCATTGGCGCAGGGGTTGGCGCCGAGGGGAACATCGGTTCCATGAACCCCGGTCCGGGCCAACTGCTCTCCGTGTAATCCATCTGCTCGCGCATCGGCTCTCTCTCCTATTCCTGAAAAGGGGCGGGACGTGGCCTATAGCTTACCGCGGGATTTGAGGCTCGCAAGTGACACGCGCTACCGCGTTTTGGGTCCTGTCCAACCTGGTATTGTGTGACAAGTTGGCTTGACAACGCCATTTAGCAGGACGTAGGTTCGCCAGCCATGACTAGAGCCGGACTCCTTGCCCTGTTCGCGCTCCTCGTCGCAGCGCCCGCGCGGGCGCAGAACATCGCCGAAGTCCAAGTCGCCCCCCCTTCGGTGACCATTCGCGTCGGCGAGCGCAGCGGCTTGCTCGCGACCGCATTCGACCGCATCGGCAATGTCATCCCTACCGTCCACATGATCTGGTCGTCGAATAACGTGGCAGTCGCAAAAGTCGACAACAACGGCACCATTACGGGGGTCGCCAACGGTATCGCGATTATCGAAGCGCGCGCCGGCCCTCGACGCGGCCAGGCCGCCGTCCAGGTTGTCGGCGGCAGCGCCCCGGCGCAGCCGCCCGCACCGCCACCCGGCGGGCCGCCGGCAGCCCCTCCTCCGGCCCCTCCCCCAGCGGGCGTCGATCCTCTTGCGGGGCAGCCTCCCGGCAGCGGGCCTGCGGTGGCGCTGCGGCTCGAGCCGGGTGTCATCTACCTGCTTCCGTCTGAAAACACGCGCGTTTCGCCGCGCGCGTTGCGCGATGACGGCTCACCTGCCGCACCGGTGGCGGTGACGTGGACTTCGCTGCGCAGCGACGTCGCCAGCGTGGATCAGAACGGCAACATCGTGGCGCTTGCTCCCGGGCAGGGAACGATTCAAGCGAATGCGGCAGGCGGACTTACGGCGACGGCTCCGGTCGTGGTGCAGCAAGCTGAGCTTACCGTGCGGGAAGGATCACCCCTCATGCTGTCGCCGGGCGAGATCGATACACTGCACGTCGTCGTCACGACGCAGAACAATCGCACGGTCAACCCGCTCGTGCTGCAATGGGCATCGAGCGACCAATCGGTCGCGCGCGTGAGCCTGGCCGGCGTGGTGACGGCCGCCGGTTCCGGCAAGGCGACGTTGACGGTGTCCGGCTTACTGCAGAACAAGAGCATCGACGTCTCGGTGCACCGGGTGGTGGAAAAACTCTCGGTCCGGCCGCCGCGCTCGCCCGAGGTTCAGGTGCCGCTCACCTCGACTGCACGCTTCGACGCGCAGGCCCTGGCGGCGGACAACACGCCGATCCCCGAAGCGCCGCTGCGGTGGAGCGTCGCCGATCCGGCGATCGCGAGCTTCGATCCCCAGACCGGGACATTGACGGGCCGCGCGGTCGGGAAAACGCAGCTCACGGTCAAAGGTCCGGGATCCGGTCTCGCGGTCACCTGGAACATCAGCGTCATCGCGGGCTCAGTGCGTTTCGCGCAGCCGCGCATAGGCATCGGCTTGAATCAACGCCACACGCTGCGCGCGAATTACGCGGACGAGCAGGGGAATGTGCTCGCGCCGGCGACGAATCTCACGTGGGCGACGGACAATCCGCAGATCGCGACCGTCGGCGAGGACGGCACGGTGGCGGGAGCGGGGTACGGCCATGCGCGCATCACCGCCGCCGCGCCCGGCGGCAAGACCGCCGCCGCGGATGTGTACGTCATCGGGGAAATCGTCGTGGCGAGCTCGCGTGGAGCAGGCGGCAAATTCCAGTTGTATAGTGCCGAGCGCGCCAACCTGGCGCAGCTCACGAAGATGACGGCCGCGACCGATACCACGAGCGCCAGCGACCCGGCGTTTTCATCCGATGGCTCGCGCATCGCCTTCGTGTCGCAGCGCGACGGCAATGCCGAGATCTACGTCATGAACGCGGATGGCACCGGGGCCACGCGGCTGACGAACGATCTTCAGATGGACGGCCGTCCTTCGTTTACGCCCGATGGTCAGGCGGTAGTCTTTCATTCGGCGCGCACGGCGGGAAAGCAGCAGATCTGGGCGGTCAACGTCGACGGGACCGGTCTCGCGCAGCTCACGCGCGACTCGATCAATTTCGCGCCGGCGGTTTCGCCCGATGGACAGACCATCGCGTACGTGTCAGTGCGGGACAAGAATTACGACATCTGGCTGATGGGCCGCGACGGCACGAACCAGCGGCAGTTCACGCGCTCGCCGCAGCAGAAGGAAACCGACCCCCGTTTCCTGCGCGACGGCACGCTCGCCTACCTCGTCGAACGCCGCGACGGCAACCGGACGGTCCAGCAGGTCGTGCGCGCCGACTTGTCGACCGGCAGCGTGACACCGCTCAGCGGCACGGATTTGGCGATCGCGTCGTTCGCGGTGTCTCCCTCGGGTGATCTCGTGGCGCTCGTCGTGAACGCGGAGCCGCAGAACCGCCGCAACCCGACGTACAAGGTGTACATCCAGCCGGTCGGATCAGGCACGCCGATCCCGATGCCCACCACCGGCACGGAGCAGATGATTACGCCGACCTTTCGCCCGTAGGCTGGGCGCGTGCGCGCCTGCGTCCTCACGGCCAGCGGCGGACTCGAGCAGCTCCACATCACCGATGTTCCCGACGCGCCCGCGCCCCAGGCGGGTGCAGTGCGCATTGCGATTCGCGCGGCCGCGCTCAACCATCTCGATCTGTTCGTCGCGGCTGGGTTGCCCGGCGCCGCGGACCGGTTTCCTCATATCGTCGGCGCGGATGGGGCGGGGATCGTCGAGTCTGTGGGCTCGGGCGTGACGGCGGTGCGAGTGGGCGATCGCGTGATGCTGAATCCCGGCATTTCCGATTACAGCTGCGAGTTCTGCCGCGCCGGCGAGCATTCGCTTTGCGTCAACTACCGCCTGCTGGGCGAGCATCTGCCCGGCACGGTCGCCGAGCTCGTCACCGTTCCCGCCCACAACGTCGCACGGGTTCCGCTGCTCACTCCGGAGCTGACCTGGCCCGAGGCCGCGGCGTTTTCACTCGTCACCCTCACCGCGTGGCGGATGCTGGTGACGCGCGCGCAACTGAAAGCGGGTGAGACCGCGCTGATCTGGGGCATCGGCGGCGGCGTGTCATTGACCGCGCTGCGCATCGCGAAACATCTGGGCGCGCGCGTGATCGTGACCTCATCCGATGATGCGAAGCTCGCCGCGGCGAAGGACCTCGGCGCCGATGTCACGTTGAACCATCGCACGCAGAAGGTCGCGCAGGAGGTGCGCGCGTTGACCAGCAAGCGCGGCGTCGATGTTGTAGTCGAAAATGTGGGGGCCGCGACGTGGGATGATTCGCTGCGCTGTTTGCGTCGCGGCGGTCGACTTGTCACCTGCGGGGCCACGACGGGGCCGGACGTAACACTCGATCTGCGCCGGCTATTCTGGCATCACTGGAGTATTCTGGGATCGACGATGGGCAATGCGGGGTCTATCCGATGGCGCGAGTTCGAGATGGGTATGAGCGACTCGCGAAGGGAGAGCAACTCGGGAAGGTCGTGGTGGAGTTGCCTTCTTTGTCCTAAGTATTTAATTTTTATCAACTTAGCCCATTTCGGGCACACCCAATAGCCGCTACCCCAGAGCCGATAGACATTACATGACCGGTCCGAACGTCCGCGAACGCATCCTCCCGCGCCTCATCGAAGACGAGCTGAAGGAGTCCTTCCTCGACTATTCGATGAGCGTCATCGTGCAGCGCGCGCTGCCCGATGTGCGCGACGGCTTGAAGCCGGTCCATCGCCGCATCCTCTACGCGATGAACGAATTGGGCCTGGTGCCCGGGCGACCGTACAAGAAGAGCGCGACGGTCGTGGGTGATGTGCTGGGCAAGTACCACCCCCATGGTGACGTGGCGCTGTATGACTCGCTGGTCCGGATGGTCCAGGAGTTCTCGCTGCGCTACCCGCTGGTCGATGGGCAGGGGAATTTCGGGTCGGTGGACGGTGACTCGGCCGCCGCCTACCGCTACACCGAAGCCCGTCTCACCCGCGTCGCCATGACGATGCTGGAGGACATCGACAAGAACACCGTCGATTTCGTCCCCAACTTCGACGACCGGCTGCAGGAGCCGACCGTGCTACCGGCCCGGCTGCCGAATCTGATCGTGAACGGCTCCGCGGGTATCGCCGTGGGCATGACGACGAACATTCCGCCGCACAATCTGAGCGAAGTCGTGCAGGCGATCGTGCATCTCGTCGACCATCCCAATGCGACGATCAAGGACATCCGGAAGTTCGTGAAAGGACCCGACTTCCCCACGGGCGCGATCATCTACGGCCGCGAGGGGATCAAGGAGTGCTACGAAAAAGGTCGCGGCCGGATCATCATCCGCGCGCGCGCCATCGCCGAAGAGAAGGAATCGACCGGGAAGCAGCAGATCGTCGTCACCGAGTTCCCCTATCAGGTGAGCCCGGAGCGCGTGCATGAGCAGATCCGCGACCTCGTGCTCGCGAAGAAGCTGGAAGGCATCTCCGATGTGCGGAACGAGTCGGACAAGGAAGGCATCCGCCTGGTTATCGAGCTGAAGCGCGATGTCATTCCGATGGTCGTGCTCAACCAGCTGTACAAGCACACGCAGATGCAGCAGACCTTCGGCGCCATCATGCTGGCGCTGGTGGACGGCGTGCCGAGGGAACTGACGCTCGTCGAGATCCTGCAGAACTTCATTGAGCATCGCCACACCGTCATCACCCGCCGCACCCAGTTCGAGTTGCAGCGCGCGCAGGACCGCGAGCACATCCTTGAGGGCTTGAAGATCGCCGTCGACAACATCGACGAAGTGATCAAGCTCATCAAGAAGTCGAAGGATACGCCGTCCGCCGACGCCGCATTGCGCAAGCGCTTCAAGCTCTCGGAGAAGCAGTCGGCCGAAATCCTGAACATGCGCCTCGCGCGCCTCACCGCCCTCGAGATCACGAAGCTCGAGGAAGAGCTGAAGGACGTCCGCAAGTTCATCAAGGAATGCAAGGAGATCCTCGCGTCGAAGCCGCGGCGCATGAAGATCCTGAAGGAAGAGTTGGCGGAGCTGGGGCACGGGTTCGGCGACGAGCGGCGCACCGAGATCGTGGCCGATCAGGGCGAATTCTCGATCGAAGACCTGATCGCCGAAGAGGACATGGTGATCACGGTCTCGCACGCCGGCTATATCAAGCGCCTGCCGGTGTCAGCCTATCGCCGGCAGCGGCGCGGTGGGAAGGGCGTGATCGCCGCCCATCAAAAGGAAGACGACTGGGTCGAGCACCTGTTCATTGCCTCGACGCACGATTACATGATGTTCTTCACCCAGCAGGGACAGTGTTACTGGCTCAAGGTGCACGAGATTCCGCAGGCTGCGCGCGCGGCGCGGGGCAAGCCGATTCTGAGCTGCGTCGCCATGAAGCCCGACGAGCGGCTGGCCGCGCTGGTCCCGGTGCGCGAGTTCTCCGAGAACCAGTTCCTCCTGTTCGCGACCAAAGCGGGTGTCGTCAAGAAAACGGTCCTGTCCGAGTTCGGGAATCCGCGTTCGGTCGGCATTCGCGCGATCAACATCGAGAAGGGCGACGAGTTGATCGACGTGCAGGTGACCGACGGAAAGAACGACATCGTGCTCGCGACGGCGCACGGCATGAGCATCCGCTTTCACGAAAAAGACGTGCGCGATATGGGGCGCACCGCGACCGGCGTGAAAGGCATCGAGCTCGACAAGAAGGATCACGTGATCGACATGGTCGTCGTGCGCCGCGCGTCGACCCTGCTTGCCATGACCGAGAAAGGCATCGGCAAGCGGTCGGAGCTGGACGAGTATCGCATTCAGCATCGCGGCGGGCGCGGCATCATCACCCTCAAGCGCAGCGAGAAGACGGGCGACATCATCGCGCTGAAGGAAGTGCTGCCCGATGACGAGCTGATGATGATCACCAAGAAGGGAATCATGATTCGCGTGCCGGTCGAAGGCATCCGCATCTCGGGTCGCAACACTCAGGGCGTGAAGGTCATGAATCTGACGCCCGGCGATTTGGTCGTGGACGTGGCGCGCGTCGTCAAGGAAGATGAAGACGAGGCTGTCGAGGAGGACGACGACGAGACACCGCCACCGGCTGCAGCCAAATCGAAGTCCAAGGCCACTAAGGCCAAAGCCAAGAAGTAGCGTGGTCACTCCCAAGGACATCACCGAGGCCGCAGTAGGGCTGCGGGGCGTCGCGCGCCGCACCCCACTGGTTTTTGTCGAGGAATTGGGTGTCCATCTGAAGCTCGAAAACGAGCAGCCGATCGGTGCCTTCAAGATCCGCGGTGCCTACAACGCCATCCGGAAATTGCCCGACCGCGCGCGCCAGCGCGGGGTGATCACCTACTCATCGGGGAACCATGGGCAGGCTGTCGCCTACGCCGCCAAGCAGTTCGGCGTGCGGGCGGTGGTGACGATGCCGGAGACCGCTCCGGCCGTGAAAGTGGAAGGCGTCAAGAAGTGGGGTGGGGAAGTGGTCTTCGCGGGGCGCACGTCGGAAGACCGCCGCATCGAGGCGGAGGCGATCGCCGCCAGAGATGGACTCGCCATCGTTCCGCCGTTCGATCATCCCGACATTGTCGCGGGACAGGCCACGGTCGCGCTCGAAATCGTCGAGCAATTGCCTGCGGTCGAGGCGGTCGTCGTTCCCGTGGGGGGCGGAGGTTTGATCTCCGGCATCGTGGCGGGGTTGGCGGCGGCACAGAGTCGAGCCGTCGTCTGGGGCGTCGAGCCCACCGGCGCACCCAAACTGCATGACTCGCTCGCCGCCGGCCGGCCCGTCAAGCTGGACCGCACCGCCAGCATCGCGGACGGTCTGATCACGTTGAGCGTGGGGAACGTGCCGTTCGCGGAGATCGAACGGGAGCGCGCGCGCGTGCGCGGCGTCGTGCTCGTCACCGATGACAGCATCCGCGCCGCCATGCGGTTTCTGTGGCGCAGCGCGAAGCTCGCGATCGAGCCGTCGGGTGCCGCGACAACCGCCGCCGTGATGACCGGCGCCGTGCCCCGCTCGAGATCGACGGTGCTCATCGTGAGCGGCGGCAACGTGGATCCCGCTCTGCTCGCGGACTGAGATGTCACCCGCGCCGACTCCCGCGCCGCGCGTGCTCGTCGCCGACGACGACGAGGCGCTGGTCCGCACCCTGACGTGGATACTGAAAGAACACGGCTATGAGGTCGCCGTCTGTCCGGGCGGGGAGGGCCTGTTCGCCAAAATCGATGAGACGAAGCCGGCGCTGCTGCTGCTCGACATCATGATGCCCAAAGTGGACGGGCTGCAGCTGCTCGAGCGCCTCAAGCAGGACGACCGCTATCGCGATCTGCCGGTGCTGATGGTGTCGTCGATGCCGCCTGAAGAAGCGACGGTCCGTGCGCTGGGACTGGGCGCGGCCGACTTCATCTCCAAGCCGTTTCGTGTGCGCGAGCTGCTGGCCCGCGTCGAGGCGCACATCCGCGTCGGCCGGGCCCTGGCGCAGGCGCGCGAGGAAGCGCGCAGCCGCGCGGCGATGGTCGACATCCTGCACGAGGTCACCGACTCCCTCAAGCCGGACGAGATCTACCACATCCTGGCGCGCCGCGTCGCGCGCGCGCTCAACATCTCCAAATGCTCGATGGTGCTCGCCAAGCCGGGCGACCATCAGGGCGTCGTCGTCGCGGCGTACGAGAATCCGATGCTGCGCAATCTGCAGATCGAGCTGGGACGCTATCCGGAGATTCGCACGGCCGTGTCGAGCGGCCGGCTCGTGCTGGTCGAGGACGTCGCCACCGATCCTCTCTATGAGGACGAGCGCCGGCGCTGGGAGCGTGAGGAGATCAAGGTTCCCACGCGCTCGGCCGTTGCGTTGCCGTTCTGGATGAAGGACCAGCAGATGGGCGTCTTCTTCCTGCGCACGACCGGCGACGATCCACCGCTCACGCGCGCCGATGCGCAGTTCGCGGAGACGGTGATCAAGACGGCCGTGTCGGCGATCGAGAAGGCCTACGACTTCGAGACCGCCGTGTCCGACAAGCAGCGGCTCGAGAAGCTCGCGTCGACCGACGCGCTCACGGGCTGCATGAACCGCCGCGCCCTGGCCGAAGCCCTGGCGCAGGAATTGGATCGGGCACGGCGGTACAATCTGGCGCTCACGATCCTGCTCGCCGACATCGACCGCTTCAAATCGGTGAACGACACGCGCGGGCACGTCGCCGGCGACTCGGTGCTGCGGCAGGTGGGCGAGCTGCTCAGGCGCGAGGCGCGGTCGGTCGACATCGTCGCGCGCTACGGCGGCGAAGAGTTCGTCATCGTCATGCCCGAAACGGCGCCGCACGGCGCGTCCATTTTCGCCGAGCGGCTGCGCATGCGCGTCGCGAATCGCGACTTCGCCGATCCGGGCGACAACCCCCTCGGCATCACCGTCAGCATCGGCCTCGCGTCATTTCCCGACGACCGCGTGCACAGCGCCGACAGCTTCGTGTCGCTGGCAGACCAGGCCCTCTATCGCGCCAAGAACGAAGGCCGCAACTTGGTGCGGCAATGAGCGAGCGCCGCTGTCCCAAATGCGGGTCGGTGTACACCGACACGCAGGCGCGCTTCTGTCCCAAGGACGGAAGCATGCTCGTCGAGATCCAGGCCAAGAAAACGGCGGGCACGCGGCCCGGGGGGAGCAGCACCGGCGCGCGCACGCCGCCCACCTCCGGCAGGGGCCCGGGCCTCGATCGCGCGTCCACGCTCTCCGGCCAGATCCTCGACATCCGCTACCAGGTCCTCAAGAAGCTCGGCGAGGGCGGGATGTCGTACGTCTATCTTGCCAAAGAGGTCTCCTCCGGTGAGACCGTCGCGATCAAGGTCTTGTCGCCCCGTCTTGCCTCCGACAAGAGCTCGGTCGAACGGCTGCGGCGCGAGGCGGGTCTCGCCATGCGGCTCGATCATCCCAACGTCTGCCGCATTCTCCGGCTCGGCGAATCGGAAGACGGGCTGATCTATCTCGTGATGCCCTTCCTCAAGGGTGAGCTGCTGTCGGACCGCGAGGTGCGCGGCGGCCCGATGGAGAGTCAGGCGGGCGTCGCCTTGCTGCGGCAGATGTGCGCGGGGCTGCACCACGCGCACGAGCTGCAGATCATTCACCGCGATTTGAAGCCTGAAAATGTGATGCTGGTGCCGGACGACGGCGGCGGCACCGAGCGCGCGGTCGTCATGGATTTCGGACTCGCCAAGGAGCGTCGTGCCGATCCCGCAATCGCGAAACTCACGGCCACCGGCATCATCCTCGGGACGCCCGAATTCATGAGCCCCGAGCAGATCCGCGGCAAGCCGCTCGATGCACGCAGCGACATCTACGCCCTCGGCATCGTCGCGTTCGAAATGTTCACCGGCAAGCTGCCGTTTCAGGGCCGCAACGCGCAGGAGATGATGATCGCGCGTTTGCGCAGCCAGCCGATCCCGATCCGCCAATATCGTGCCGATGTGCCTTCCGCCGTCGAGAAAGCACTCACGAAGGCGCTGCAAACGAACCCCGATGATCGCTTCGCCACGGCGCTCGAGTTTGGGGACGCCTTGAGCGGAGCGAGCTCATCAGAGGGCAAGGGGGGTGGGGGGCTGTTCGACAAGCTCAAGGAGAAGTTCTCGTGATCGCGCTCGCCGTCGTCGCCGTTCTCGCCGTTCAACAGCCTGTCTCAACTCCGCAAGCTGCGCCACCCGTCACTGCGATCCGCGCCGGCACGCTGATCGACGGCAGCGGCGGCTCGCCGCAGAAGAATGTGGTCATCATCGTCACGGGCGAGCGGATCAGCGCCGTCGGGGCGAATGTGCAGATCCCCACGGGTGCGACGGTGATCGATCTCTCCGGCGAGACGGTGCTGCCGGGCTTCATCGACGCGCACGTGCACCTCGCGGGGCGAACGATCGGCGATGGCGACTGGCAGCACAGCCGGCTCACCGAGATGTCCAACCAGCGGGCGTTGCTGGGCGCAGCCCACGCGCAACAGACACTCGAGGCGGGGTTCACGACCGTGCGCGTGGTGGGCAGCGCGGCATTCGGCGACGTCGCGTTGCGCAACGCCATCAATGCCGGCTGGATACCCGGCCCCCGCATTGTGGCGGCGGGCATCTCGTTCGGAATCCGGGGCGGTCACTGTGACGAGACCAACGGGCTGCAACCCGAAGCGCTGGGGCATGAGGGCGGGCCGGAGGTCGGCGTCGCGGATGGCATCGAGGAGGTCCGCAACGCCGTCCGCTACATGGTCAAGTATGGCGCGGACGTCATCAAGATCTGCGCGACCGGCGGCGTCCTCTCGCTGACCGATTCGGTCGGCGTGCAGCAGTACACCGAAGAAGAGATGCGCGCGATCGTCGAGACGGCGACGCAGCTCGACCGTCGCGTCGCGGCCCATGCGCACGGTACCGCGGGGATCAAGGCGGCGGTCCGCGCCGGTGTCACGTCCATCGAGCACGGCTCGATACTCGATGCAGAAGCGGTGGCATTGATGAAGCAGCACGGCACATGGCTGGTGCCGACGCTGCTGGCCGGCTTCACCGTGGAATCACTTGCGACCGCCGGCCGGCTGCCGGCACCGATCGCCGCCAAAGCGCTTGCGATCGCGCCGCGCATGCACAACTCCTTCAAGCTGGCGCTCGATGCCGGCGTCAAAATCGCTCTCGGCACCGACGCAGGGGTGATGCGGCACGGCACCAACGCGCGCGAGTTCGGACTGATGGTGCGCTACGGCATGACGCCGATGCAGGCGATCGTTGCGGGGACGTCGAATGGCGCGACGCTGCTCGGCATGGAGCGCGACGTCGGCACCGTGGCCGTCGGCAGGTTCGCCGATCTCGTCGCGGTACGCGGCGATCCCATCCAAAACATCGGCGCGCTCGAG
>WNGC01001583.1_pt1 | contig 28239 bp, 15 predicted proteins | sample 5400051 | NCBI WGS metagenome assembly WNGC01 (sample SAMN13153368, study PRJNA577476) | soil metagenome | isolation source: 20 cm soil or saprolite under grassland replicate 2 | place: USA:California | collected 2016-06-15
GCACAAGGCGAGCGCCAGCGCGAGCGCGAACCTCACCAGTCCTCCTTCACGGTCCGCACGGCCTCCCCGCCCATCGCCTGCCTCCCGCTCGCGACCGCCGTGAATGTCGCGAGCACCAGCATCACCGCAACGAATTCGGCCAGTAGCTGCCAAGGCAGGTGCAGCTCCATACCCCAGTGGAACGATTGCAGGTTCACGACGTGGATAAGTACCAAGCTGATCACCCAGCCGAGCGTGAGGCCCACGGCGAGCCCCACAGCGCTCACCAACAGCCCTTGCGCGGCGAGCATGGCGCCGATCTGCCGCCTTGTCATTCCGATGTGGCGCAATACGCCGAACTCGCGCCGCCGCGCCAGCACCAGCGCGCCGAAGCTCGAGGAAAGTCCGAATAGCCCGATCACCACGGCCACCGCCTCGAGCGCATAGGTCACCGCGAAGGTACGGTCGAAGATCCTGAGCGAGACTTCGCGGATCTCTCCCGGGCCGCTGATCTCGAGGTTGGTACCGCCCGAGACGCGCGCCTGGATTTCACGCGTGAGACTCTCCGGATCCACGCCCGGGGCGAGCCACAGCGCCGCGTCGTTGGCATAGGCGTCGCCGGTGTGGCGTAGGTACTCGTAGCGCTCGATCAGCACCGCGCCCTGCTGGCGCGCGTAATCGCGCCAGACACCTGCGACGGTGAAGCGTGCGTGCCGCCCGCCGAGCGGAAGCTCGATGACGGCGCCTGCCTTCCAGCCGTAGATGTCGGCAGCGACCTCGCTCACCCATGCCGCTTGCGGGTCACCGGCTTTCAGCGCGTGCGCGGCACCCAGGAGCGGCGGCACCCTGCCCTCGGCTTCGACCACGCGGGCGAGAAGCGTGAGCGGCGGCTTGTCCGCCGCTATGACAAGGCGCTGGCTGCGCAGGAACTCGGCGCGGCGAACCCCGGGCAGCGCCGCGATCCTCTGCTGGTCGGCGGGCGACAGGAAGGCCGTGTCGGAGCCCGGTCCCGCGCGCACGTAGAGGTCCGCGGGCAGCATGCGCTCCAGCCACTCGTCCAGCGACTGGCGGAAGGAGGCGACCATGATCGCCATCGACACCATGAGGCTGACGCTGGCAACGATCGCGGCGAGGCTCACCCCCGCCTGCCCCGGAGCGCCGCGAAGCTGCGCGAGCCCGATCCGCGCCGCCACCGGCCCGAAGAGCGGTGCAATGCGGAAGCCGAGCACCGCGATGCGCGGCATCAGCATCACCGTGCCCATCAGGAGGAGCGCGATGGCGCCGTAGCCGAACAGCGGTAACCCACGCACCGGGCCCACCTGGGTGAGAGCCGCACCGGCGAGCAGCACCGCAAGTCCCGGCCATACCGGTTGCAAGCGCCGCAGAGCGCGTTCTTCATCGCCCGCCTTCAAGGCGGGCGCGGGCGCCGCCCCGGCGGCTTCCAGCGCCGGCGCGAGGCTGCCGAGCACCGCAGCGAGGATCCCGAGCGAGAAGAACAGCACCAGAGCCGGGCCGTCGAGCAGGAGCGAAGGCGTGAGGCCCTGAAAATATCCCCCCCCGAGCTCGGCGCCGAAGCGCTGGAGCACGAAGGCAGCGCTCGCGTGGCCGAGCGCGACTCCGGCCAGCGCGCCCAGCGCGCCGATCACCGCGGCCTCGGCGAGAAGCATCGCAACCAGCGCTCGCCTCGTCATCCCCAGAACGCGAAGCAGCGCGAGCTGCGAGCGCCGGCGCACTACGGCGAGAGCCTGCGCCGAAAAGACCAGCAAGCCTCCGGTGAAGAGCGCGACCAGCGCCAGCACGTTGAGATTCACGCGGTAGGCGCGCGACAGCGCTCCGCTTCGCTCGACGTCGGCTTCCGGCCGCTCGACCAGAGTCCCCGGGGGCATCTGCGTGCGCAGAAACCCGGCGAAGCGCTCTGGATCGACCCCCGGGCGCAGCCGCAGGTCGATGCGGTTCAACAGGCCCGACCGCAGAAAAATCGCCTGCGCGGCGCCGATATCGACGACCGCAAATTGCTGCCGTCGAGCGTCGCCCAGCACTCCTGCGACCTGCAGCGAAAGCACGCGCAGACCCACCTGGACGGAAAGCGCGTCGCCTTTTTTCAGGCCGAGCGACTCGGCCGCCGCCGCGGAAAGGAAAGTCCGGTCGGGACGCAGAAAATCCAGACGGTCTCCCCCTTCCCCGCTCGGCAGGAACGGCTGGATGCGGGCGGCGCGAAACAGATCGAGCCCCAGGATCTTCAGCGGCTCGCGGCGTCGGGGGAGCCGCGCCTCCACTTCGAGCACGGGACTCGCCACCGCCACCTCGGGCAGGTTCGCGAGACGCGGGTAGAGCGACTCGTCGAAACCCGCCCGAGGCCCCCGCACTACGAGATCGGCCTCTCCGGAGAGCGTCTGCACGGCGGCGGCGAATTCGTTGATCGCAGCCTGGTTGATGAGCTGGACGGCGTAGCCGAGAGCGACGCCGAGCGCGATGGCGAGAACAGACAGAACGAGCCTGCCCTTGTGCTGCGAGAGCGGCGCGAGCAGGAGCCTGCGGCGGACCGCGTAGGGGCTCATTCCCGCCATGTTAGCGCGCGTGCGGCCCGCGCGCCCGGACTAGGCGTGGCTGGGCGGGTTCTGGTTGAGCAGCAGCCAGTACATCCCCAGCTGCGTGACCGCTTGGGCGAAGGCGGAGAACTCGATCGGCTTGCGCACGTAGCTGTTCGCGCCGGACTGGTAGCTTTTCATCATGTCCTCGTCCTCGCTCGAGGAAGTGAGAACGACCACGGGAACGAGCTTAGTGCGGGGATCGGCGCGTATGCGGTGCAGCACGTCGATACCGTTGAGCTTGGGAAGCTTCAGATCGAGCAGGATCACGGCGGGCATCGTCATCGGCTCGCGCCCGGCCTGTTTGCCCGTGCCGAACAGAAAGTCGAGCGCTTCCTGGCCGTCCCTCGCGACGAAGACCTCGTTCGCGATGTTGGCCTTGCGCAGCGCGCGCAGCGTCAGCTCCTCGTCGTTCGGATTGTCTTCGACCAGGAGGATCATCTTTTCCATCATCGTCTTCCCGGCGCTACCGCGTGCGCCTTCAGTTGAATTTCGCGTGGGACGGCTCGAGCGAGCCAACCGCCAGAAGCTGCGCCATCGCCTCGGGGTGAACCGCGGGGGAAAAGAGGTACCCCTGGGCCTGGTCACAACGGTGCATGCGCAGGAATTCCAGCTGCTCCACGGTCTCGACTCCCTCCGCGATCACCCGCACCCCGAGCGAATGGGCGAGCGAGATCACCGTTTGGGTGATCGCCGCGTCCTGCCGGTGCCGGCGGGCCTGGCTCACGAACGTCCGGTCGATCTTAAGGCAATCGATCGGCAGGCGCGAGAGATAGCTCAGGCTCGAATAGCCCATGCCGAAGTCGTCGACGGCGATCTGCACGCCCAGCTCCTTCAGGCCCCTGAGGACGGCGACCGTCCGGTCGCGGCTCTCGACCAGCACGCCTTCGGTGAGCTCGAGCTCGAGATTGCGCGGCTCGAGCCCCGATGCGCGCAGGGCGCGCTCGACGGCACGCACGAAACCGGGGTTGTGGAACTGCCGCGCCGAGACGTTCACCGCGAGACGCAGCTCGGCGGACCCGGCGCCTCCCCAGACGCGGATCTGCCGGCAGCTCTCGGCGAGCGCGAACTCCCCGAGCGGGTGGATCAAGTCGGAGTCTTCCGCGACGGGGACGAACTGCCCGGGGGGGATCCATCCGCGCTGCGCGTGGTTCCAGCGCATCAGCGCTTCGACCCCGACGATGCGCCCGTTGGCGAGCACGACCTGAGGCTGGTAGTGCATCTCCAATTGGTTCTTCTCCAGCGCGATCCGCAGCTCGTTCTCCAATTCGACCCGCTCGGCGGCCTGCCGGGTCATGGCGGCGGCGTAGAACTGGAAGCCGTCGCGGCCCTCGGCCTTGACGCGGTGCATCGCCGCGTCGGCATTGCGCAGCAGCATGTCGAATTCCTCGCCGTCGCGCGGAGTGACGCTCGCCCCGATGCTCAGCGTGACGTGGAGGTCGCGTGCCTCGAGGCGGAACGGCGAGCGCATCGCCTCGCGGATCTTGCGCGCCACGGAGAGAACGTCGTCGGGACGCGCGAGATCGGTCGCGAGCACCGCAAAGGCGTCTCCACCGAGCCGCGCCACGGTGTCGCCTTCGCGTACGGCGCTCTTCAGGCGGTCGGCGACCATTCGCAGCAGCGCATCGCCCGCGCCGCGGCTGTAGCTCTCGTTGACCAGCTTGAAGCGATCCAGGTTCAGGACCAGCAGCGCCGCCGGCCGGCTCGCGCGCCGGGCGTGCGCGACCGCCTGCAAGGTGCGGTCGCCGAGCAGGTCGCGGTTCGGCAGGCCGGTCAGCGGATCGTAGTTCGCCAGATACTGCAGGCGCGCTTCGTAGGCCTTTCGCTCCCGTATGTCGCGCGCGATCGTCGAGAAAAAGCGTATCTCCCCGCCGGGTCCCCGGTGCGCGATGATCACCTGCGAGACGGGGATCTCCGTCCCGTCGGCGCCCAGGATCGCCGTTTCGCCGGTCCACGCGCCCGTGCTCGAGGCGACCGGCGTTCCTTCGCGCTCGATCAGCTCGCGCGCCCACGCGGGATAGATCTCGCCCGTCGACTTGCCCGCGCCCTGCGATTCCGGCGCGCCGATCAATTTGCGCCCGGCGGCGTTCAGATAGGTGATCGTTCCCGCCGGGTCGGTCATGCAGACGTAGTCGCTGGTCGCCTCGAGGATCTGCACCAGGCGCGCGCGCTCCTCCTCCGCGACGCGGATGCGCTCGCGTTCGCCGGCCTCCGACAGGGCGCGCCTGACGACCGTGACCAGCCGCCGCATGTTGTTCTTCAGGACATAGTCGGTCGCGCCGAGCCGCATCGCCTCGATCGCCCGTTCCTCGCCGATCGTGCCCGACAGGAAGATGAACGGGACGCCCGGGGCGAGCTCCTTCGAAAGGCGCAGCGCATCGATGCCGTCGAAGCGCGGCATCGAGAAATCGGAAAGGATCGCGTGCGGCTGCGACGCGCCCAGGGCCCGCTTCAGGTCCTCTTCGAGGTCGACCCGGTTCCATGAGACCTCGAACCCGCCCTGCTCGAGCGAGCGCAGCGCGAGCTCGACGTCGACTTCCGAGTCCTCGACGAACAGCACCTGGATCCGAGTTCTATCCATGGGCCTTCTTCCCGACCGCCCCTTCGTCGGCGGCCTCCTCCGCGACGAGCGCCAGCGTGAAGAAGAAAACGGCCCCCTTGCCGACTTCCCCTTCGGCCCAGATGCGCCCGCCGTGCCGGTGCACGATGCGCTGCACGGTCGCGAGCCCGATGCCGGTGCCGGCATACTCGGTTGCGGAATGCAGGCGCTGAAACGCGCCGAAAAGCTTGTCGGCGTAGGCCATCTCGAAGCCCGCCCCGTTGTCGCGGACAAAATAGGTCGTGCGCCCGTGATCCTTCAGGGCGCCGATTTCGATGCGGGGCTTGGCCGACTTCGAAGTGAACTTCCACGCGTTTCCGATGAGATTCTCGAAGGCGACCCGCAGCAGATGCGGGTCAGCTTCGGCAAGCATCCCGTCCCAGACCGAGACTTCCACGGCGCGGCCGGGCTCGCGCTGCTGCAGCTCGCTCACCACCTGTTGCGCGACCTGGCCCAGGTCCACCGCCCGGCGCTCGAGCGGCCCGCGCGACACGCGGGCGAGCTTGAGCAGATCCTCGATCAGCTGGCCCATGTGCTGCGTCGAGGCGCGTATCCGCGACAGGTAGCGCTTTGCCTCGTCCGGAAGGTGCTCGGGAAAATCCTCGAGCAGCGCCTGGCCGAACCCGTCGATCGCGCGCAAGGGTGCGCGCAGGTCGTGGGACACCGAATAGGAGAACGACTCGAGCTCCCGGTTCGCCGTCTCGAGCTGCGTGGTGCGTTCGCGCACCCTCCCCTCGAGCTCGGCGTTGAGGCGCAGGATCTCCCGCTCGGCGCGGCTGCGCTCCTCGGCCTCCTGAGCGAGCTTCGCGTTCGACGCCTCGAGCTCCCGGGTGCGACGATCGATCTCCGTCAGCATGTCGTTGAACGAGTCGACCAGCGTTCCCACCTCGTCGGCGCTCATCTTCACGGCGCGGCGGGAATAGTCGCGCTGCCCGACCACCTCGCGGGCGACCTGGGCGATCGCGAGGATCGGCCGCGTGACGATGTTCTGCATCCACGAGGACATGAGCAGCGCGACCAGCATCGCGGCGATCAGGACGACGGCCGCGATCCCGAGGTAATCGTAGACCCGGGAAAAAAGCTCGTAGTCGGCGCGCAGGTACACCGTTCCGAGGATCTCCCCGTCGCTCACGATGCGCTTGAAAAGGACCAGGTCCCCGTCGTCTACGCGGGCGCTGTCGGCCTCGGGCAGTTTCGGAAAAGCGCGCGCGGCGTCGGCCCGCGCGTAGGTCGCGAAGAGCGCCCCCCGCGCGTTGTAGACGGCGGCGGAGCTCACAAGCGGCCGGAACCGGAGCAGGCTCAGGTTCTCCTTCGCCATTCGGGTGTCGTCGAATGCCAGCGCGGGAGCGATCGTGCGCCCGAACAGCTCCGCCTGCGTGGTCATGTCCGATACCAAGGTCCGGTGGTAGGCGCTCAGGTCGTAACCGATCATCGCGGCCAGGGCGACGATCAGAGCCACCAGCGTGGTCACGAGCACCATCCCGAGCAGCTTTTGGCGCAACGAGCGCGTGGAGGGGAGCTTCACGACGATTTCGATACGACTTTGCGCGCGACTCCGAGAAGGCGCGCGCTGATTTTCAGGTTGCTCGATTCGGAGGGGGGAGGCGCAATGTCGAAACGCACCTTGTCCTCGACCACCACGAAATTGATCATGCTGCCGAGCTCGAGCGCTTCTTCCGATTCCGTCACCGTCAACAACGGTTGGCCTTTCGCGGCGGCCAATATGTCGGCGAGTCGGCTGCTGTCCGATCGGCCGACGAAAAGGACGTGCAAGCGCGCGACCGCCTCTCCTGGCCGGAGCTTGCGCACCGTCACCGGCCGGCCGTTGATCGTGCGGCCGGCAACGATCCGCGCGAGTTCTTCGGCCAGAGCGTCCGCACCGATCACCCCGATCGCGATCGGACTGTCCGGCTTCGCAAAAACTCCCTGCGGCCATTCGACGTAGCCTCCAAATTTGTAGAGAAATGCGGCCTTGACGCGGTATTCTGCTGTCTGCGCATCAGACTGCGCCGCGCACGGGCCCGCGATACCGGCGGCGACTAGGATTGAAAGAGCGCAGGCGCGCAGCGGACGCTCAATGGTGCGAGCAAGTTCCCGCCAGAGCTCTCGGCACGATTGTTTGTTCAGAAAGTCCATCTCAGTTTCACATACGCTCCGCGGGCGATTTCGCTGCGCCCGGGTTCAGCGCCGAATTCCGGATGACCCGGATCAAAAAGGTTTTGTCCGACGACCGAAAGCTCGAGGTCGCGCCGCACTCGCCAGGCGTAGCGCGCATCCACCGCCGTATAAGTGGGAACACCTGGATTCGGTAGCGCAGAAACATGACGGACGCTGACGTCGAACTCGGCGTCGGTCAGATCGAGCGACGAGCGCAAAGTCCACTGCAGTTTCGGATCGTTGCCTTCGGCGGCCACACCGAACACCGTGTCTGCGCTGTCGGGCTTCAGTTTCAGGCGCTGCCTGAGCGTCAGCGTTCCGGCGCTCAGGCGCCAGTTCCGCGTCGCTTGATAACTGCCCCAGGCTTCGACCCCGTCGCCCGTGCCTTCTATCTTGTTGGCGATGACGAAGGCACCTCCGGCGGCGGGCTCGACGCTGCGCAGTTTGTCGTAAATGTTGTGGAACAGGGAGATCGAATACGATGCTCGCGGCGACGGCTGAGCCCGGTATCCGACTTCGAAGACCTTGACGACCTCGGACACGAAGTCCGGTCCGCCCGCGAACTGAACCGGCGGGCCGGTGAAGAAGTCGCGGTCGATGCGCGATGGCGCCCGCACGGCGCGCGAGACCGCGCCCCAGACGAGCTGTTGCGGCTCGGGCTTCCAGGCGAGCCTCACCGAAGGCAGAAACTCGGTGCCGGTGTAGTAGTTGTTCTCGAACTTGCTGCCGAGCGTGAGGCGCCAGTTCTCTTTCAGGGTGATTTCGTCCTGCGCGAACAGGTTGGTCCAGTGCAGTTTCACATTCGGCGGCAGAAACGCAACTGTGCCGTTGGTGACATAGTCGTACGCCACCCGATGGCCGCCACCCCAGGTGATCGCGTTGTTTTCAGTGGGCTTAAGGCTGTACAGGAACTCGACGTCATAGGTGTTCAGGCGCTCCGCAAACGCTCCGGGAATATCGCGCTCGGTGTTGTCGAAATAAACCTGAACCTGCAGATGGTCGCCAGCGGCAAGGTCGCCGTTCCAGCGCCCGAGGAGATTTCCGCCCGACGCGTGAGTCTTTCCCGGATTTGGATCTGTGGGAGTGGTCCGGTCTTCCAAGCCCCGGTACGCATCGCCCTGCAGCGTGAAGCCGTTTGCGGTCGTACCCCAGTCGGTCCGAAAACCCAGCTGCCCCTTCTCCCAGCCGTCTCTCGCCGTGTCGCCGTTCGCAGTAGTGGTATTGAAGACGTCGAAGAACTTGCCGTAGATGCGGAACGAACCGCCGGATTCCCCCAGCGCCCCGCCATGGCGGAGGTTGTAGCTACGCCCCTCGTTGCCGGCCCGAGCGGATGCAAACCCGCCCTGGGTGTCCGCGGAACGCCGCGTGATCACGTTGATCACGCCATGTACGGCGTTCACTCCCCAAAGCGTCGCGCCCGGGCCGCTGATCACCTCGATGCGCTCGACGTCCTCGAGCACCACATCCTGGACGTCCCAGAAAACCCCCGAGAACAACGGCGTATAGACGGCGCGACCATCGATCAGCACCAGCAGCTTGTTTCCGGCCGTATTGTTGAAGCCGCGCGCGCTGATCGAGTAGGAATTGGCGTTGACGCGCGCGACCTCGAGATTAGGCGCGATCCTGAGGGCTTCCGGGAGACTGGTCGCGCCGGAGCGGCGGATATCCTCGGCGGTGATGACGAAAACGGATGCGGGAGCGTCCGAGAGCCGCTCGGCGTGCCGCGACACCGAGGTGATCTGGATGTTGCTGAGTTCTTCGATGCTCAGATCCGCGAGGTCCGCCACGCGCATGGTTTGCGCGCCGACGCCCGCCGAGGCAAGCAAGGCGCTGAAGACGAGCGCGCGCCGCCAGCGCACTCTCGCCGGCATCGAGCAAGTGCTTGAAATTCCAGTGCGGACCACCCTCCCGCCCCATATCTCGGCTTCGACGAACCGAGCCTAAGCACAGGCCTGAGCGGCGTCCATCGGGGAAACCCAACACATCGTGTCGGGAAAACCCGATAAACGAGACGAATCAGCTGATTAGTCCGTGCCGCATCGAGAACTTCACGAGCTCGACGGTATCGCGGACCTTGAGCTTCTTCATGATGCGCGCGCGGTAGGTTTCCACGGTCTTGGGCGAAAGCGACAGCGCCTGCGCGATCGCGGCGTTGGTGCGCCCCTCGACGACCAGCTGCAGCACGTCCCTCTCGCGCAGGGAGAGGCTGTCGAGCGGACTGACGTTCGCGCCTTCGCGGAGATAGTCGTCGATCACCGTCTCGGTGATGCGGTGGCTCAAGTAGCGCTTGCCGGCGCGCAGCGTGCGGATCGCCTCGACGACTTCCTCGCCCGCGGATTCCTTCAGGACGTACCCTTGAGCGCCCGCCTGCAAGGCGCGGTAGATGTGCTCCGCGCTCAGATACATGGAGAGGATCAGCACGCGCGTCTCCGGACATTTCTCGACGATGCGCCGCGTCGCCTCCACGCCGTCGAGCTCCGGCATGGCGATGTCCATGATGACGATGTCCGGGCGCAGGCGCAGCGCCTCGGCGACCGCCTCGCGGCGACCGCGTGATCGTCGGCCAGCAGCACCGTTACCGTCATTTCACACTCCCGCTTTGTACGTGGTACTCCACGAGCACCTGCACGCCCGCATGGAGGCGCGCCTTCAGCGAGAACTGGGCCCCGACGGCCTCGGCCCGCTCTCGCATGATCAACAGTCCCCAGCCGGCTTCACGGTTGGATCTCTCGATTCGCTTCGGGTCGAAGCCGATGCCATCGTCGCGGACCGACAGGGTCGCCAGGCCGTTGGCGCGCCGGATCGCGATTTCGACGCGTTGCGCGTTCGAGTGCTTGGCGACGTTGTTGAGCGCCTCCTGGGCGATCCGGAACATCGCGAGGTCCACCGGCTTGGGCAGGTCGGCCGCCGGAGCGTCCCCTTCGAAGGCGACGTGGATTCCCGTTCTGCGCGAGAAGCCCGTGGCGAGCGAGCGCAGAGCGGCCGGAAGCCCGTAGTCGTCCAGCGCGTGGGGCCGCAGCTCCGCCATGACGTTGCGCATCGCGTCGACCGTGCCTTCGACGAGCGAGCTGCATTCCTCGAGGCGCCCGGCGAGCTCGGGCTTGGACCCGGCGGGCAGGCCGCTCGCGACGATGCTCAGGTTGATGCCGAGCGCCGTGAGATTCTGCCCTACCCGGTCGTGCAACTCCCTTGCAAGCAGCCTGCGCTCCGCCTCCTGGACCTCGACCAGGCGGCGGGAGGTGACTTTCAGGCGGTCGGCGTAGCTGTGGAGATCTTCCTCGGCGCGTTTGCGCTCGGTGACGTCGTGGGTGATCTCGGAGAACCCGCGCGGCTTTCCGGTCTCGTCGAGCAAGGGCGTTACGATGACGTGGGCCCAGAACTGCGAGCCGTTCTTGCGCACGCGCCAACCCTCGCTTTCGTACCGCCCCTGGATCGAGGCGAACTGGAGCTGCATCCCGGGATCGCCCCGGGCGGCGTGATCGGGCGGGAAAAAGCAGGAGTAGTGCTTGCCGATGATCTCCTCGGCGCGGTATCCCTCGATGCGCTCGGCTCCGAGGTTCCAGCTGGTGACGTAGCCGTTCATGTCCAGAATGTAGATGGCGTAGTCGCGGACATTCTCCACCATCATGCGGAAGCGCTCCTGGCTCGCGCGCACCTGCTCTTCGGCGAGCTTCCTCTCGGTGATGTCCTGGCAGACGCCGATGATCCGCACCGGCCTGCCCGACTCGTCGCGGTCCACGCGCGCCTGATTGTGCACGGTGCGGATGACGCCGTCCGGGCGCACGATGCGAAACTGGTTTTCGTAGTCGGTGCCGCTGCGCAGCGCCTCGTTCGCGATCTTCGCCGTGCGCTCCCGGTCCTCCGGATGGACGAGCGGGTAGAAGCCGTCGAAAGTCGATGGCACCTCATCGTGACGGACGCCGAAGATCCTGGCGAGCTGGTCCGACCATCTTCGCGAGTTGGTCCGCACGTCCCATTCCCAGCTGCCGAGATTGGCGAGCGCCTGCGCTTCCTGGAGCTGAACGTCGCGCGCCCGCAAGACCTCGTCCTGCCGCCGCCGCTCGGTGACGTCGTGCGCCACCGCGACGATATGCGCGACACGACCTTGCGAATCGAACACGGCGCTGCGATGGCTCTCGATCCAGCGTACCTCACCGCCGGGAAGCAGAAACCGAAACTCCACGTCCCGGTTCTGGCCGTCGCGGACCGTGTCGAAGAACACCTTCTCGACCTGCTCCTTGTCCTCGGGGTGAACCTCCTTGAACGCATCCGTTCCGACGAGATCCTTCTTGTCTCCGAACAGCCGGCTGTAGGCGGGGTTCGCGTAAATCCGCCTGCCCTGCGGGTCGATCAGAAGGATCAGATCGGAGGCGCTCTCGGCGATCAAGCGGAAGCGCTCTTCGGTTTCGCGGAGGTCCTTCGTCATCTGGGCGGCGAGCGTCAGGGCGCGATTGCGGGACAGTGATGTGGAATAAAGCATGCCGAAGAGGAGCAGGCTCGAGAGCACACCGCCGGCCAGCACCCAGGTGGGCCAGACGGTGTCGAGGCGGCTCATGATCACGTCTTTGCGCGCGCTGTATTGGATTTCCCAGATTCGACCGGCGACTTCGATCCGGAGAACATGAGTGAGCGTGCGACTTGCGTCGTCCGACGCAAATCGTTCCTGCGAGCCATGAATCACCTTAGCGCTGTCAAAGAGCTGCCGCTTAGCGATTTCAGAGGTGAAATCAGGGCGATCTGAAGTAGGTCCGGCGTCATATACCGCAAACCGCATATATCGCAGCATCTCTTCGTCGAGCACACCTTTCATAATGTTATCGACATTGAAGCCGGCGCCTACGGACCCGAGATAGGCTGCCCGGCGTTGCTCGACGGTATCAGTCGGCATATAGTGCTTGTACACCGCGAGGCGCATTGCCAACCCGGTATATTCCCCGTCGGGAGTCTTTATTCGGATCGGGAGTCCGGAAGCGGTAAGGTTTCCCGAATCCCGAGCGTAGTGCTGGATAGCTAATAGGGCTTGTGGCTTGGCGGCCAGCGCGGGATTGGCACTGAGGTCAAGGCCGAATGCAAATTCGTACCCAGCCATCGGCTCAAGGTACACGAGCACGTGATATTCGCTTCGCTCACCTGAGGGCTTGATGACAAACTGAGGATAGCCTCGCGGATCGACGCTGGTATCGAGTCGCACCTCGTTCTCGAAACGCTTCTTGTCCTTGGCGGGAACGTAGGCGGCGAAGTTCACCGCATCGAACCCGGGGTATCGATGCTTGAGGTCGAGCGACCTTGAAAAACGGTGAAACCGAAGGCGGGTGATTTTATCTTCACTGGCGAACAACGCCCTCAGTGCGTACAAAACGTCAACGTAGAAGTGCAGGCGATTCTCGATGACGGCGTGTGCGTCTCTCGCCTGGCGCTCAAATCGTAACCGCGCGACGCTCTCGATCGCATCCTGAATCAAAGAAAATAACACCAGGGATGCCAGGATCCCGATCGCCAGCACTATCCAAGGGAGCAAGGTCCAATGGCGTGCCGGCCGCGTCGCGCTGCCCGCAGTTGGGATCATGACCTAGTTCACGGCTCTAAATGAAATCCACCGGGTAATTATGCAACAATCTCCGGAGTTCGCAGAGTAATCCTCCTCCGGCTACGAAGATAGAACAAAGGCCGAATTGCTTCGGCCTTTGTGGGTTCGCAGCCTCGTCAGACGACCTCCGAAAGGCCGATACTCGCCTGGTTTTCAGCCCCGATGGCGGCGCTGGAAAATGCGGCATTCTCGGCCTTGATCGCAGCACTGGAAAACGCCGCGTTCCCAGCTTTGATCGCGGCACTGGAAAACGCCGCGTTTTCAGCCTTGATCACAGCACTGGAAAATGCGGCGTTCTCAGCCTTGATCGCAGCACTGGAGAATGCAGCGTTCCCGGCCTTGATCGCGGCACTGGAAAACGCCGCGTTTTCAGCTTTGATCACAGCACTGGAAAATGCGGCTTTCCCAGCCTTGATGGCTGCGCTGGAAAACGCCGCGTCCCCGGCCTGGATCGCGGCACTGGAAAATGCAGCGTTCCCAGCCTTGATGGCACCACCCGACCAGGCTGCCTCGGAGCGCCTCCCGCTCCCGAACTCCCGCTCATATAGCTCCCGGGTCTTCTCTGCCAACGCGGTCCTCTTCTCGACGTCGGTCTCCGTGACTTCGCCGACGTGAGGAGCATGATGCAGATACTTTCCGAAAACCTTGTCACAGTCTTCGGTGTACTTGATCGTCTGCAGAATATGTGTATGCCAGAACTCATCCACGTCCTTGCTCAAGAGAATGTCTTCCGCGTGGTCTGGATATTTCGCGAGCATAGTGAGATAGGTCCTGTACCCGCGCTCGATACCCTCTGCATACTCGCGCGTCCAGCCTTCCCCTAGCTCGGGGTCCATCGCCCTGACCTTCACGGATTCAAGATCAAGCGCGTTTATCGCGGCGATCACCTGCTCAACTGGTCGGTTTGTCAATGTCGTCTTCATAGTTTCCTCTGTTTAAGTTTGTGAAACGCGGCACACGGGTCGTAGCGAAAGATCCGTTTCGATCCGTTAGCGCGACCTTCTCTGCATTCAACACTGGTCTTTTCAGTAGTCAATTTGAAAATGCGGATGACCTCCTATCCCGGCGACGATTCGCCGAAAGGATGTCTCTGGAAACTCGGAACGGAAGCTTGTTAGACGATTGCGACGAGTCAGCAGTCACGATCTCCCCAATTCCACGGCGTCTAAAGCCGTGACTGGGCGCGCGATCACTTCCTTCGTGTGACGTCGTGGCCGGCCGCGTTCCGTCTCGCACGAAGTACGAGGCGCGGGCCGACTTTGCGTCGCGCCCGAAGTGGAATCTAATCAGGAGATACAGGGAATTGCTGTCGGGCAAGTCCGACAAATGATGTCGGGTAAACACGACAGTTTGTAGCCGGTTGTCTACAAGAAAACAGCGCCTTTCCTTGGGTGGGAAGGCTATGCTAGCGTCATAAGAGCTTGAAGAATCAGGGGGACGGGCTCCGGACCCAAGGCCACCCCGGAAGAAACTGAGATCGGGAGGAGAGGTCGCGCACTGAGCGCTGCGCCGGTCGTTTGCGCCGTGCTCGTGGCTGTCCTCGTCGTCCCAGCTTGGTTGTAGGGTGTCGGAAACCTTGTACCCCTTTTATCCGGGAAGCGCTTCAGCCTTAGCTTCCCGACGACGAAAAAATACTCCAGCAACAGAAATAGGGGATGTCCCAGCTTTATTTCTCTCTCTCGTTTTCCGCAGTCCAGTCGATGACTAACTCTTGCAGCCTGGTGGTTAAAGCGGCTGCCACTAGCGGGAGAGCAACATATGTCCAGTAAAAATTACCAGCCATCTCGGCACCGCCGAGTAGCAAGCCCGCGAACACACCTACCGCTGAACCTAGCATAGAGCTAGTACATAGGAACCAAATAGTTTGTCCACTAGTCGGTCGCAAATAGCGCCAGCCGAGATTCATTGCTACCGCCAGGAGGAACGGTACTAACAAAGATTGCATGCTCATGCCCTGCACCCTGGTGTCACCGCCTTAAATAGATTGCCGCCATACATTGACGGCAATAACCTCAAAATCAATCCCGCGACAGTTTTGTCTAGATTTTTAATCCTCAAGACGAAAGCAAATATGGCTAGAGCGGAGAAAAGTCCCAAATAGACGTCTGCTAAAACCGCAGAGCATGCGGTTCCGTTATCTTCAATAATTAAAGCATCCAACAAAACGGAATAAAGCACTAAGAGCAGAGATGAAATCGCAAAAAGAAACAATAGCGTTGAGCTAACCCCCGCAGTCCCTGTAAAAAATAATAATACCCCAAAGGCAGAAAGGAATATTTTCGCCCCGTTGGAACCATTAGATACCTTCCACGCCCCTGCCCCGTTCTCCGGATCGGTGATAACGTAGCCCGCACCGGCGAAGCCGAACGCAGAGATATTTGCCTGATGCACAGTGACTTCTTTGCCTGCGATTAGTGCATCAGTGATTTCCTGCTTTACTGCGAAGTCGATGGCAAGCGATGAAATAATAGTCGCGTGCGCGGCTTGGTTCTTCGAGCTAAGCGTATAGATTCGCTGCCCTTGACTCGCGGCGATGGCGAGTGCTTTAACCGCTGAAACGCTTTGCGGCCGGTTGGGATCGTTCGAATTGGTGAATAACTCCTCCGGAACCGCGTGTTCCAGCGCGGAGTATTGGCTACCCACCCCATTACGGAATGATACTAGGGTCGCGAGATTTGCATCTTTGGCACATTCATTGCCAACGATCCGGTCGATGTCCATCTGCAATCCAGGAAAACCGACACTTCTGGGCACTCCAAAACTGAGTAGTGTTTGAGCGGTGATACCAAAGTTGCCGAAGCTGGGCATGCTGTGGGTGACAACGTTAGCGGTGCGCGCATTCGAGTTGCTTGCTATATGGACCGCTGCGAAGTACCAAAGCACACCCGCGTACATCAGGTTGCCAGTGAGCTCCTCCTTGCTCAGGCCTTGCCTCAAGATGGAATCGTTGGGGTTTTGTTGGAACGCCTCCAGTTTGGCTCTGGTTTGTTCGAGGCGAGTTCTCAGCCGTATCATTTGATCTTGGCTTGTGGCCTGTAAATCTACCGCCGTGGCGATGTACTCGCCTGCAGTAGGCCGATTGTCGGCCCCGGTCTCCCACTGGACGGTACCCGCGTTGAACACGGCCGCGTTCTGGATCAGTTCCGTTCCCATTATCGCAGTCTGTCCTGTCGCCACGATTTGCCCTTCGACACGCAGGTCGGGAATCAGGTTAATCAAGTAGCCTGGGAGCGAGCCAGGTACCTCGTTCGGCTGTGTGGGCGTACCATCCGGATGCGGGCGTGGCATGAAGCTGTTAATCGTGTCCTGATCCGCCTGTGTCGCAGGGCTAAACGATAACGTTATCTTCTTGCCAGCAAGATTGGGCGTGCTCTGCGTATAGCTGATGAAAGGACTGTCGAGGGCGCGGTCGGTGTCACTCGCATAGACGTTGTAGCGGAACCTCCAGCGCAGGTTATCCGGAACCGACTGGAACTTCGCTCCAGTGGCGATACGCGTGTAAGGCAGTGTGCCCAATAGGATCGGACGATTCTCCTCGATGATCGCTTGCATGCCCAGCACATCACCCACCGTCGCGTCGGGCTTCCGAGCGTTGACGTAGTTCGTTACCTGCGTCTGGTAGTTGGTCAGGCTCTGCTGGATAAGCGTCTGGTTGATGTTCTGGACCCAGCCCTCGGCTTCATTGATCGTCGCGCCCAGCTGAATCTGGCTGATAAAGCTGTTGACCTCGAAGGGGACATTGGCCTTGACCTCCATGCCTTGCGCGAACTGGTACTGCTTGAACGAGGCATCCAGCGGCACCCAAGTGTTGGGATTGCGGTTCACTGCTCCACGACTGGGTACGTAGTCTACGAATGCTTCCACCCACACATGCTCGAGGCGCAATCGGCTGACCGCTCCGCCCTGGCCGATGCCTACCACAGGTATTCCTCCTTGACTCATCAGGTTGATCGCGGCCTGCGGCACACTGACGCCGCCCACCCAGTTCATCGCCTTGTCTGCCGGCACTTCGATCGTTCCGTACACGTAACGGGCGGGAATACTGGCCGAGCGGAGGAGCGCGATCAGCAGGCTCGCGGTATCAAACGCGTTACCGCGCTTGGTTTGGAGAGTCATGTCCGAACCCTGGATGGAGCCGTAGCTCGGGACGAACTGGATGTTGTTGCGCACCCAGTTGTAGATGGGAACGGGCTTGTTTCCGAGCGAGATGGCAAGGTCTCTGATGGCCTGCGTGATCTGCACGTCTTCGGTCGGAGTGGTATCGGCCGGCGTCGGTGTGAGTGGGAGGGTTGTACCGGGTAGTCCGATCTCGGAAATGCCTCCCGCCAGCGCGACCCTCATAGGCTCCCCGAACACGCGGCTCGTTTTGAACTGGGCGGGGCTAGTGTACGGCGCCCGGGTAACCGGTTTCGGTGAACCCCAGGGCAGGTTGTTCGGGTCGGTGGGCGTGTGGGTCTTGGCGTTCGGATACTTCGCCATGAAATTGCCCAGGTTCGCGAGCCCGCTCTGCAGCTCGCCCTTGCCGTCGGCTGCCGCTTCCACCGCTGCCATCAGGGTGCCGAATTCCGCCTTGCGTTTCTCGTAGTCCGCCACCGCGGCTTCATGCCGCGCGAGGATCTCCGGCGGAAGGTTCTTGTCGCGGATATGCTTTTCCGTTTCCTTGAAGCCTTTGGTCACTTCGCCTTCGAGGCTCTTCAGCTCCTTGTATTTCCAGCGCAGCATTTTCACCTTCGCGATGACGTCGACCCCTTGCACGGGTTTGGCGCGCTCGGACTCCAGACGCATCTTCGGCCCCACCGCCTGAAGCACTTTCTCGCCTGACTTGCCCTCGGCCGTAGGTGTCGCGGACCGGAACATGTGCGGCATCGCCGCATGTGGCACCACTTCCTTCAGGATCTCATGGATCTCGTTCAGCGTACGAGAGAAACGCTCCTCGCCCGAGTCGGATTGCGCGGGCGCGCGCTTCGCAGCGGTAGGCAGCTGCGCCGCCGCCGTCAGCGGCTGTAGCGTGAGCGCGGTGAAGGTGACTAAAACAATACCGGCTATCGGTCGCAGCGCTTTCGATCTGAACACGGCTTCTCCCTTCGCTACGGCTGCGCGATGAACCAGCGCGCTTCGGCTTCCTGCAGGAGCCGGTCGACCTCGACCCGGTAGGGCGTGACGTCCACGCTGGTGATCTTCAACAGCCGCTCGCTGGCGTCGATGAGCAGGCCGATCGCCTGGTCGGAGTCGCGCGCGCCAAGCGACGCTTGCGCCGCCTGGATGCTCGAGACCGCATGGTCGCGGTCGGACTTGTCGCTCGAGGAGACGGCGAGCGCCGACAGCTCGCCCGGCACGCGCTGCGCGACGGTATCGGCCGACTCCACCGAGAGAGTCACGGACGCGCTGAAGGGTGTGGCGAGGTCGTTCCTCGCCGAGTCGATGCTGATGTTCCCCGTGAAGCCGCCCGTGTTCGCCGGCAGGCGCAGGCCGATTTCCAGATTCTTCGTCGCGCCCGAGTCGAGCGTGAAGGTCCACAGCGGGCGGCCGCTCGCGTCGGGGGTCGCGGCGGGAGCCGTGCCGAGCACCGTTGCCCCGGCCGGCGGCGTGAACGTGGCCTTCAGATCCGCGGCGATGCCCACGTTGGTGACCCGGGCGCGCAGCACCGTGTAGCTGCGCGCCTCCGATACGGCAGCGGGTGCAGGCGCCACCCAGCCGATCGCCGCCGAGACGAGATCGTCGAGGGCGCTCGAGGGTTGCGTCATCAGGGTGGCCACGAGGTTGTACGCGAAGAGAATCCCGCGTCCCAGGCCGTACTGGTTGGTGACGATGGCCGGCCGGGAAGGCGAGTCCGCGAACACGGCCTGCACCGCACCCGTGGTGAGATCGAGCTGCAGCGGACGGCCGAAGCTGCCGAGCGTTCCCGTCGCGAAGATCGGCCCGTTTACGCTTATCGTCGGGCTGCTTACCCCCAGCTTGCCGTGCACGTTGGTGCCGGCGATCGCGTCGAGACCGTGGTTACGCTCGTCGTGCACGGCATCGAGGATGAGGGCGTCGCCACGGAATACAGCCTCGCGCACTTCCTCGGTGAGATCGTTGTCGAGCTTCAAGCCCACGCCCGTGATCCAGTACGTGTTGTACTGACCACTGCGGAAGGCACGCGTGAAATCGTCGTCCGTGATCGCGATGCGATACGTGATGCCGAGGCTCGTGAGATAGGACGCGAGGAAGGCGCGCTTCTGCGTCACGCAAGTCTGCTTTGCCGGATCGCCCTGCCCAGTGCTGTGGACTCCGCCCGAGTCGTTGTCTCCGTCCTTGCACGACAGCAGGACGAGAACGCGGGCTTGCTTCAGGTTGGTGAGCGCCACGTCGAGCTGCACCGGCGGCGCGATGATCGAGAAGCTGTCCTGCGCGAGCGTGCGCGCAACGCCGTTGACAGTCGCGGCGAGCGTCGCCGTGTAGCTCGTCCCCACCGCGCCGGTGGCAGGCCAGCTGAATGTTCTCTGCGCCGTCTGCTGCAAGCCGATCGCCAAGCTTTCGGAGAATCGTGCCACCACCTGCTGCGTGGCCGAGTTGGCCACGGTGACCGAGATCGGCAGGGCCGTGATCGCGCCAAAGCCCGCGTTGCTCACGTTCGCGCTCAACGACACCGGGACCCCCTGCGGCACCTGTTTCGGAGCCGCGATCAGCGTGCCCGTGACGCGAGTCACCGGCGGCGCGATCGTGAACGCGTCCTGCGCCAGGGTGAGCGTTGCCGTGGCGGTCGTCGCCGTCAGCACCGCCACGTAGGTCCCGCCCACCGCCGCGTTGGCGGGCCAAGCGAAGGAAAACCGGCCCGCCTGCGCCCGCGCCAGTGCGAGCGTCGCCGGGAATTCCGCCAACATCCGCTCGGCCGCAGGGTCCACGATCGTGAGCTTCACCGCGAGCGCCGGGATATCGGCGTTGCCGAGATTGTTCACCGCGGCGCTGAAAGCGATCGAATCGCCGAACGGAACTGGCTTGGGCGTGGCGCTCAGGCTCCCGGTGAGGCCTGACCCGCTCACCGCGCTCGATCTCACCGTGAAGTTCGTGCTGCTCGAGGCGAGCAGCGCCCCGAGCGCGTCGCTTACGCTCAAGGAAACGTTGTAGCTGCCAGCCGAGGCGAAGCCGAGCGCTAGCGCGTAGTTGAAATCTCTCAAGGCGCTCTGTGGGAGCTGACCTACCGACTCCGAGCGCGTGAAGCGCAGGGTCCCTTCGGGGTTGCTGACCGTCGTCACCGCCGTGAGATTGTCGAGCGTCTGGTTCTCGGTGAGATTGGCGAGCCGGGTCGTCACCTGCACCGTTTCCGACGGCTGATAGGCGAGCTTGTCGACGCCGACCTTGGCCGACAACGTCACCGCACCAGCGCTGATGCTGAAGGGCGCCGTCGCCGACGCATAAGGCTGACCCGCGTCGTCGAGCAGTTCGGCCTTCGCCTGGTAAGGCCCGGCGAGCGTCGATCCGGTGTTCCAGGTTTCGCTCACGATGGTGTTCGCTCCCGCGGCGAGGGTGATGCCGCCGTGCGCCGGGACCGTAGCGACGAGGGCGCCGTTGCCGTCCTCGATGTGTACCTTCACGGTATAGGTGGCGGAAAGCGGGCTCGTGTTGACGACCGCGGCCGACACGCGGACCGGCGCGTTCGCGCCGTAGGTCGAGGCGTCGGTCGCGACGGCGATGCCTCCGCTCAGGGCCGCCTGGGCCGGCGTCGAGGTGGCGTTGTTGGCCTCGCGGCACTCCGCGATTTCGTTCGCCGGGTCGACCACCGCGAAGAGGTCGTTGCGGCTCGAAATGCTCAGTGCCCCGAGCAAATTGACGTCCGTGAACTGCCCGGGCTGCAGCGCCACGACCGCGACGCTCGCGAGGAGCGCGCCGCCCTGCGCTGGGTCACCGTCGTAGAAGGACACGCTGCTCGCGGGCGAAGCAACGGCCCCCCCGTTGCCGATGCGGGCGCTCAGGCGCAGCTGTCCCGATCCGAGGTCGGTGAGGCGCAGCGACGAGGCGCTCAGGTCGCTCGCCGTCACCGCGGGCGCCTGCTGCTGGGTGAGTATCTCCAGGTCCTGCAGGTGCGACCAGTGTGAGCCGCCGACGACCTCGTACTTCACGAACCGGAACGTCGATGGGGTGGCCAGGATCGGGACGAAGGCCGAGTTGAGCGCCGGGTCGGGGCTCTCGGTGAGCGTTCCCGAGGCGATCTTGGTGTACGTCACGCCATCGTTGCCGATGTAGAGGTTGTAGACGTTGTTGAAGCCGAGGAACGGGCTGGCCGGATTCCAGATGATGTCTTTCAGGAAAATCGCGTCGACCTGGAACGGCTGCTGCAGATCGATGATCAGGAAATGGGGATGCGCGGCCGAGCCGACGCTACCCGCGTTCCACGCCGTGCCGCGGTTGCCGTCGATCGCCAACCTTGGCGCCCAGGTCTGGTCAATGAAGACGTCCGCTGTCGCGATGCCTTTGATCGAGGCGATGTTGACCGTCGCCGGCGGAGGCGTGACCTGGCAGGCCGCAGCGCTGACGTTGTTGAGCTCGTTCGTTTCGACCACGCTCTGGTAGCTGTCGGCCCACACCTGGATCGGCGCGTCGCGGAACGGCAGCGCGCCGCTCAGCGGAATGGAGACCTGCACCGTCGCATTGACCACCAGCGTGTCGCCCGTCTGCCCCTCGCCGAGCACGACGTCGACGCCCGCGTCGTACACGCCGTTCCGGTTGGCGTCGTAGAACGCGCGTACCTTGAACCCCGCGGTCGTGGGGGCGGTGCCCTGGTTGGCGATGGTGGCATTGAGCGACCCGCTCAGGGCGAAGGTGCGCGGATCGCTCGCGACCTGCTGCGTGTCGACCGAGCGCACGACCAGGTCGGGCAGCAGGGTGGCTGCGTTGTTCTTGCGGAGGCGCACCGCGCCGATGTCGATGTCGGTAAGCGTCGAAAGCTGGAGAGCGAAATTCTGGGTCAGGTAGCCCGTCAGCGTGAAGCTGATCTGCGCCTGCCCCGCCGGCAGCCCGTCGATCTCGAAACGCCCGTCGGGGCGCGTCGTCAGCTGGCGCGAGGTGTTGCCGATGATCGCCTGCACCGTCACGCCGGCGAGCGGCTGGTCGCTGGCCGCGTCGAGGACTACGCCCCTCACCCCCGGAACGTTTGGAAGGAATTGCAAATCACCGAGAGTGACGGGCGTCGGGAACGAGCCGTTCGGGATCGCTGTGAACAACATCGGATCGAAGGTGAAGCGGGAAACCCCTCCCGCTCCCATGAAGTTGGCGACAAACAACTCACCCCATGGGCTGAAGTCCAGACCGAGCGGGCCGTTGAGCCCGTTGCCGACGATTTGGCCGTTCGGGAAGGCGTTGCCCGCCGCGTCGAACAGGAACCGCGAGACGCTGTTACCGTTGACGTTCGCGACGAACAGCTCCCCACGCGCGCTGAATGCCATGTCGTGCGGGTTGTTGAGCCCTCCGCCCGTGATGACTCCGTTCGGGACGGCGTTGCCGCTAGCGTCGAAGACATATCGGTTGATCGAGTCGACTCCGCAGCACTGGGCGACGAACAGCTCGCCCGTGGCCGGATGCGCGATGACGCCGCGGGGGGCGGTGTTGCCGAGGCCAGCGGTGACGATGCCGTTCGATATGACGTTGCCGGCGCCCTCAAACTTGAATCGTAATACGTCGTTTCCGAATCTTTGCGCGATGAACAATTCGCCGCGCCTGAATGTCGCCAGGACGGGACCGCTGAAGCTCGGCGAGGTAAACGTGTCCTTGAATGTGGGTGTCCCTCCGGGATCCGAAAAACGGGAGACCGAGCCGTTACCCGATGTCGGAGCCCCTCGATTCACCACATGCATGTCGCCGGTTTCGTTGAGTGCGACGCAGCACGGCCGGTCGAAGCTCGGATGGGTTAGCGTGAAGGCGAGGACGGGGCTGGTCGACGGCCCGGTGAGCTCGTAGCGAAACACCTGGTTTGTGGATTGCTCGCCCTGCGCAGAGACCACGAAGAGCTTGGCCGTGCCGTTGCCCGGCGCTTGGAGGCCGGGCGAGTACTCGAGGGTCGTGTTCGCGTCGACCGTCACGGTGGACGAGGCGCTGCGGTATCCGGCGCGCACCACGCTCACGGTGATCACGCCGGGAGCGAGCGGCGCGATGCGGTAGCGGCCCTCGATGTCGGTCGTCGCCCCCGCCTGGGTCGAGCCCGTGATGGTCATCGCCGCTCCCTGGAGCAGCGCATGGGTGACGCCGTCGGTGACCACGCCTTCGATCGCGGCGCCCGCGCTCTGCGTTATCGGGAAGAGGATGGGCGAGAAGATCAGCGTGCCGCCCGCGACCACGTTCCCGCTCCCGGGGGCGCTCGCGTAGCCGGTCTTGTTGGCGACGACGATCACATTTGCGGGCGTGATGTTGGCGATCTGGTAGCTTCCCGAGGCGTCGGTCGTCGCGACCTGTCCGTTGCTCAGGCTCACCGAGGCGCCCGCGAGCGGCAGCCCCGTGGTGGCGTCGGTCACGGTACCGCGCACCGAGCCAGTCGTCGTCTCCCCGTTCTTGGTCAGCGCAATCGAGCCGAAATCGACCGTCTGCCCCGGCCGCAGCGTCGTGGAGAACGAGATCACCCCGTACTGATTCAGCGAAAGCTGCAGCGCATAGGTGCCGGGGAACAGGTCCCTGAATTCGAACGAACCGGCCGAGGTGGTGCCCGGGACTGGGTCGGACGGACCGGAGAGCGTGACGGTCACGCCTTCGAGGCTGAGCTTCGTTTGGCTGTCGATGACTCTTCCTCTGACGATTCCTAGAGTCGGATTGGCCGGCGCGGCGGTGGAAAGCACCATGGCGCGTAGCGCTAGCGCGGTCGAGAACGGATCGCCGCCGTCCCAGCTGCCGTCGCCACCCTGCTGGGTCGCCAGAAAACCGCGCACTGCCGTCGCGGTCGGCTCGAGCGGAACGAAGTCGTGAATGGCCCCGTAAACCGTGGCCGTGAGAAATGGGGTGTTTCCCCATTGCTGGGCCGGGGACTGCTGCGCGAGAAGATAAGGCACGGCTCGCGAGATCGCGGTGAACGAATCGAACTGGCTTGCGTAGAGCCCCAAGGCGAGTACCGCGACCGCGGTGGTTTCGATGTCCGGCCTTCCCGGGGCCGAGTAAGAACCGTCCAAGGCTTGCGCGAAGTCCAGATAGCCGAGCGCCTGGGGCACCGCACCCTGCGGCGTCGACGAGCGAAGCGCGATCAGGCCCCAGGCGGTGTCGAGCGCATCGCTGTCGTAGCCCGGGCCGCCGCCGAAACCTCCGTCGGAATTCTGGCGCGCAGCCAACGCGGCGAGGAGCGTCGAAGGATCCCGCCCCGCGAGGGCAACGGAAACGATGCGGCGCGCGAGGTACTCAGTGTTGTCTTCAGTCTCGGCCGCGATTGCGTCGGCGAGGTTGGCGGGAAGCGTGGAGAGTGTCTTGAGGGTCTGCGCCGCCTCGGTGCGATTCTGGAGCGTAGTGGCGATCGAGGAACCTTCGTTCGCCAGCGTACCGTCCAATTGAACCTGGTTTTGCAGCCACAGCAATCCGCGCGAAATTTCAGGTGTTAGCGCCTGCGTGTGGGCCGTCGCGGCCCAGAGCACGCCGAATAGGCAAAGCCACGCCCGGCCCAACCGCGCCAAACGACCCGACAAGGGTCCCAAGGTGAAACCTCCCCGCTCAGTGGTTAGGTTCTTCTCCCGGCGCGTAGCTAGGAGAGGTAGCGAAGAGAATACTGGAAAAAAAACCGCTTGAAACCCTGTCGGTTTCTACAGGGTGTCTAAGTGTCGACAAACTATATATATTTACAGTATTTTTCCGACCGTAATCGCGAAGTCGAAGGGGTCAAACATCTCCCGTCTGGCTTCGACACCGCTGCACAACCTCCACATCCACATCCCCAACAATCCCCGCCTCACCCCTCCCCGACTTGACTACCGGAACGTTCGACACGATCTTCACGGCCTTTCCCCGGAGCGAATGGGATGGACGTTTGATCCCTTTCGGAGGCGGTCTTCGCGGCTGGCTTTCGCCCGACCCTGAAGTCGATCTGGCCGGCAGGCACCGCCGGATCCGCAAATATTTCCTGCCCGGAAATGCCGAGGACTATGAGTGCCTTTATGAGCCGTTCTGCCGGTTGCGGAATGCGTCCGGCCTGTCCCTCCGCCTGGTTGACGGTGACTTCGATCCCGACCGGATGGCTGCGGGTGTATGCGGCCTGGGTCACTCCATCACAGTTCCACCCCGACGCGACAAACACGGCCTTGAAGGCTTCCGCGAATCGGCATCCCTCGGCGTCGTTCACACCGCAGACGACGCGGACCTTTTGCCCCCGAAACGGGGAGAGAGCTTGTATGAGGGCGTTTCCCTGACCGGGGGAAAGCTGTCTATCGGTTGGTTCTCTTTGAAAAGCGCTGGGCGTCCGTTCGGCTTGTTCCATCTCTTTTTTCAGCGCCTCGATTTCCGTCGCATGGAATGCATTCGCCTCGTTGATTTCCTGTTGCCGCTTTTCGGCGCGAGTGCTTTCGGCGATGCCTCTCAAAGTATCCGCTCTCTTGCCATAAACGAACGCAAGAATCTCGCTCAGCGCCAGCAGAAAGATCAATACCAACCCGGCGACGTGAAACCCCCAATACCAATTGATGGTGGACTCCAAAGAGCCCCATCCGGGGAAAATGCTCATGGCTATTTAATCCTCCTTGTTGCTCGGGTCGCCTCTCTCATCGGTCCTTCGGGCGCTCCTCGAATAGGATTCGAATATGAAACCACTGAACCGGAAAAAGTAAAACCCGCCGAAGCGGGTTTTGTGTGTGCTGAGCGTGATCCGTCAGGACTATCGGCAGCCCCCGAAGCAAGCGGTGACGGCGTTCATGTCTTGGCGGGGTGCGCGCCGAGCGGCTTTCGAGCGCGAGTTGCTGTTATGAGCGATACGAGTTTCCGCCTTGGCCCGGGACTGGTCCGCCTCACGATCCCGCAACAATCACCAGCTCATTCCTCACCGACTTCACTCCCGGTACGCCCGACACGACTTTCGCGGCCTTTTCCCGCAGCGCCCGGTTGTTCGCGGTCCCGTAGAGCGTCACCGCACCGTCCGCCACCGAGGCGTCGATCGCGAGGACTTTCAAGGCCGGGTCGGCACCCAGCGCGGACTTGATCTTGTTCGCGAGCAGCTTGTTCTCGTCGACGGGAGGTTTGGGCGCTTCGATGGATTTCGGAAGATCGACGGCTCTCGCGACCTGGATCGTTCCCTCGGCGGGCTTGGGCTGAGCCACCGAACCGACGGCCGGATTGGCTTTCTCGTCGCTCTTCCACAGCGACTGGATTTGATCGCAGGCGGCGAGGCCCAGCGCGAGCGCGGCCGCAGTCACGACGGAATAGGCGCCGTGTCCTTTTCTGTTCCACTTCATGATTCGCTCCTCCTTGAAATATCCATCTCAGACACAGTACGACTCCGATAAGTTTCTCGGAATGAAACGAATTTCGCAAGCGCTCTTGTGTACTGTCGCCGCCGCCCGACAGGCGCACCGCGCGGGCGTCGAAACGCGCGTCCGGAACCGCTTGCAGTCCGTCGGGGTTAGACTTGCGCCAAAGTCCACCCAAAGAAAAACCCGTCGGCCTCCCCCCATGCCCGGTCCGCTGAATCTCGACGCGAGGCTCGCCGCGATCCACGCGGCGGAGTATCCGCGCTTCTCCGACGCCGAGATGGCGCGGCGCCGCGCGGCGCTCGCGCGCGTCATGGAGGAAGCGGAAGTCGACCATCTGCTCATGTGCGGCGAGCAGCGCGCCGGCACCGGCGTCGCCTGGCTCACCTCGTGGCCGGCCACGGTCGAAGCCTACGCGATCGTCGCCCCGGGAGAGCCGCAGCTGATGTACGTCGAGTGGTACAACCACTGGCCGCTCGCGCGCAAGCTCGCGCGCGACACCGAGGTGCGCTGGGGCGAGCACCGGGGCATCGACAAGGCGATCGCCGACCTCAAAGCGCGCGGCGCGAGGCGCGTCGGCCTGATGGGCGCCCTGGGCCTTTCGAAGTGCAGGAAGCTCGAGACCCATTTCGGGCCGCTCGTGGATCTCAACCGCGAGTACGTGCGCCTGCGGCTGGTGAAGTCGCGCGAGGAGATCGACTGGATGCGGATCGCGGCGGCGCTCACCGACCGCGCGATCGAGGGATTGCGGCGCGAAGCGAGGCTCGGGATGACCGAGCACGAGCTGGGCGCCATCTGCGAAGCGGCCTATCACCCGCACGGCGGCGTGACCTACATCCACTACTTCCTGGTCACGCCGATGGCCGCGCCGGAATACTGCGTGCCGCGTCAATTCACGTCGAGCCGCAAGCTGCGGCCCGGCGACGTGATCGCCACCGAGATCACCGCCCAGTTCTTCGACTATCCGGGGCAGATCCTCCGCTCCTTCACCGTGGCGGCCGAACCGACGCCCCTCTTCCGCAAACTCTACGACACCGCGGAAGCGGCGTTCGACGCCGTGACCGGCGTCATCCGCCACGGCACCCGGATGCAGGAGATCATCGACGCCGCGCGCGTCATCGAGGACGCCGGCCTCACTGTATACGATGACCTCATGCACGGATTCGGCGGCGGCTATTTTCCGCCGGTGCTCGGATCGAAGAGCCGCCCGGCCGGACCGCTTCCGCAGATGACGCTGGAGGCGGGAATGACCTGCGTCGTGCAACCGAACGTGATCACGCCCGACCAGAAAGCCGGAGTGCAGGTCGGCGAGCTCGTGCTCGTCACCGAAACGGGCTTCGAGCGCCTGCATCGCGCCGAGCGCGGGCTTTTCAGGATCGGCTGATTCGGCGTCACGAGCTCCGGAATTTATCGCGCCGTTGCTCCCTCGATCATGCCTTCCTGGTGAGGAGCATCTCCGCCAGACCGCCGACGAGGAACCCGAGCAAGGCCGTCCCAGAACAAACCACCGCTGTCACGACGAAGATCCCGAAGCCGATACCGACAACGACACCGGCCAACCCCAATCCGATTTCGTCGGCACCGCCACCGAGAGTGCCGCCTATTACGACGCCCAGAAACAGGGCGAAGGGGTACGCACCAAATCCGCCAAGGTAAGAACCTATCTTGCTCCCGCGGCGAGCGGAGGAACCAAGATCGATCAATCCTCCACTGAGAAGCTTGCGTATGGCATAAGCTATCAACACAACGCTGAGAGCGATGCCCACGGCAACCGCGTGCAGCATCAGCCAACCGGAAGCATCGAAGTGTGGGTCTCCGTACGAATCCAGCAGGAGCACGTACTGTGCGATCGCCAGAAAAACAACGGCCGCAACAAAACCAAGCAATACCTTCGTATTCATCGGAACCCCCTCGACGCCTTGGAATTCG
>WNGC01000286.1_pt1 | contig 28209 bp, 21 predicted proteins | sample 5400051 | NCBI WGS metagenome assembly WNGC01 (sample SAMN13153368, study PRJNA577476) | soil metagenome | isolation source: 20 cm soil or saprolite under grassland replicate 2 | place: USA:California | collected 2016-06-15
CGGGACTTCCATATTTCTGCAATTTTCAGAACGGCGTGATATGCGGTCATGCGAATCCCATGACGACCAATAGTGGTGCGCACAACTTTCCCACGGCTCAATGGGGCGCACGTATCAACGTGAACCTGAGGCCGAATTTCTACGTAGCGACCGGCATCTATCAAGTGAATCCCAACGCAGGCGATTCCGACAAAGGTTTCGATTTGAGCTTTCGCACCACCGGTGCATTTGTCCCCGTCGAACTTGGTTGGTTGCCCGGCCAAGGCAGCGGTAGATTGCCCGGCGTTTACAAAATCGGCAGCTACTACAATTCATCGGAAACACCGGACCTGTTCAAGGATATCAATGGACAGCCCGCCGGGCTAACCGGCGAACCGTTCCTGCAGCACAACGGTCGCTGGGGTGGCTACATCATCGCCGATCAGATGGTTTTTCGCGAAAAATCCGGATCCAATCGCGGACTGACGCTAGGCGCCATGGTCACCATCGGCGATCCGGACACGGCCAAGTACTCGTATTTCTGGGTGGCGGGCGGCCACTACCAGGGTACCCTTCGCGGTCGCGACAACGATGTTGTCTCTTTCATGGTCGCCTATGCGCGCACCAACTCTAGGTTGACTCTATATCAGCGGGATCTCGACACCGTGACACCTGGCTCCGTCGGAATCCAGACCTACGAAAGCATCGCCGAAATCGACTATGGCCTGCAACTTACGCGGTGGCTCAAGATTCGCCCCAACCTACAATACGTGGTCAATCCCGGAGGCACGGGCAAAATTCCCAACGCCTTCGTCATCGGCCTGTATACGCAGGTGACGTTTTGATCAGAACTTCTCAATTTGGAGGTAGAGCAATGATGAACCATCACGACAACAAAATGCAGTGGTTCTCGCTTGGCGTGCGGCGACTATTTAGTGCCAAGATGTCAAGCACTCTGAGTCGATTCCGAAGGCTCATGATGACCGCCTTTGTATGCGCGGCCCTTTGTACCGCTGCACATGCTCAGACTCAGCACCCGTCCGCAATAGCGCCCCCTTCCGGGGTTGCTGTCGCTCAGCCGTCCACCCGGACACCCACGCAATCTGAAATGGACAACGCGGACACAGATCCCAATCAGTGGCTCACATCCAACAAGGGCTACTTGGGTTATCGTTTCTCGAAGCTCGCCGAGATCAATATTCAAAACGTCAGCACACTGAAGACGGTATGCTCGTTCAAGCTGGGCGAACAGGGATCGTTCCAGAGTGCTCCACTCGTTTACAACGGCGTTCTATACATGACCTCCGTTTTTGGTACGTTCGCCATTGATGCGGCGAGTTGCAAGAAGCGCTGGAGCTACCAGCACACGCCCGGAGCGCACATGGGCCAACGGAACAACAAGGGCGCGGCAATCTCGAACGGCCGCGTCATTCGCGGCACTCCGGACGGTCATCTGATCGCGCTGGACGCGGCGACCGGCACGCTGCTCTGGGACCGAACTATCATGGACGCGAGCGGCGGCGAATACGCGACTGCCGTGCCGCTGGTGTGGAAAGACATGATCTTCATCGGTAAAGCTGGCGGAGACTTGGGAATCCGCGGCGAAATGATGGCCTTCCGTGCCGCAGACGGCACCAAGATATGGGGCTTTCACACCATTCCTGGCAGCGGGGAGACGGGATCAGAAACATGGAAGAACCCCGCTAGCGTCGCGCATGGCGGCGGCGCAACGTGGACCAGCTATAGTCTTGACCCGGTAAGCGGCTTGCTCCTGTTACCCGTCGGAAATGCGGGCCCCGATTTTGACAACGAAGCGCGGCCCGGCACCAATCTCTTCACCAACTCCATCGTGGCGCTCGATGCTATGACGGGACACCTGAAATGGTGGCACCAGCTGCTCGGGCCCGATGACCGCGATCTGGATACCACGATCGTCGCGGCATTCGACACGGCCGATGGCAGTCATCTGGCGGCGGGAGCTGGAAAAGACGGTGTGTTGCACGTAGTGGAGCGGGCAAGCGGCAAGCTCCTCTTCACTACATCGATCGTCTCACAGTACACCAATCGCGGAACGCCGATTACCACGGACGCGAATGTGAGCTTCTGCCCGGTTGCAGCAACGCAATGGAACGGTCCGGCCTACAGTCCAGATACCAATCTGCTCTATATGAACGGCATCGATTGGTGCGCTAGGGCGATCAAGGGCCCCCCGCCCGTATACGTCAAAGGCGAACCATATCTGGGCTGGGCGACGCCGAGCGGGTATGCCAACCGTGATCCCATTGAGCGAGCCTTTGGACTGGTCAATGCCATCGATCCAACAAATGGCCGTTTGCTGTGGCGTTATCGAGTTCCGTCACCGCCGGTCGCGGGCCTTGTCGTAACCGCCGGGGGGCTCCTGCTGACGGCCGACACGCAGGGCGATCTCTTTGCACTGGATGCGAAGACAGGCGCGTTGCTGCTGCGACGACAGGTCGGTGCTGGCGCAATGGATGGGGGCCTGATCACATACGAAGTGAGCGGCAGGCAGTTCATCGCCGTCGGAGCGGGCGACAACAACCCGACCTACAAGGTAAAAGGCGACAATGCCATCGTGATTCTGGGGTTGCCCTGAAGGTGGCAAATTCCGAGCTAGGACCTCGGTTCGTTCCATGCAGGAGAATCGTTCTCCCTTGGTGTTCTGGTTCCTCGTCGGTTGTAGGGGCGGCGTGGCTGTAGAAGCAGCATGTTATTTGCGACACTCGTAGGAGGCCCATCATGAGAAGAGGCAGATTCATCGTTACTGGACTAGCCTTCGCCATGCTAGGAGTTGCAGCCTATTCCACGGCTCCCTATGGCGAATCTCCATCTGCTGTCACCCCTGCGATTATGCCTCGCATTGGCACGGTCGATGAACGCTTCCAGTCCTACAACATTGAAATGGTGGAAGTGATCGGCGGAAGATTTTGGAAACCATACGGGAGCACCACGAACAAAAGCAAAGCGCAGGAGCCTGCCACCCAGGAGGGCTCCACTCCGGCCGGTATTGACCCGAACCTCTATCAATACCGAAAACCCATCGACCTTTCCAACCCTCGACTGCGGAAACTGGCGGCGGCGCTGGGCCCCGCATATGTGCGCGTTAGCGGTACGTGGGCAAATTCTGTGTACTTCCAGGACTCGGAAAATGGCGCTCCAGCCAATGCGCCATCAGGGTTCAGCGGGGTCCTAACGCGAGAGGAATGGAAAGGTGTCATTGATTTCTCTCATGCAGTGAACGCCGAGATTGTCACATCCGTGGCCACGGGGCCAGGACCGCGCGATGCTCAAGGCGTATGGGCTTCGGACCAGGTGCGGCAATTGTTCGACTACACCAAGTCCGCTGGAGGGCGAATCGCTGCAAGCGAATTCATGAATGAGCCGACATATGCAGCGATGGGCGGCGCACCGAAAGGATACGATGCCGCAAGCTATGGCCGCGACATTGCGGTTTTCCGTCCGTTCCTTCGGAAAACTGCGCCGGATACAATATTTCTCGGTCCAGGTTCAGTTGGCGAGGGACCGTTCGCGATGCCTATGGGCAGCGGAGTGCTGAAATCCGAAGACCTGCTCCCCGCAGCCGGTCCCGTATTCGACGTTTTTTCCTACCATCTCTATGCAGCTGCTTCGAAGCGGTGCGCAAGCATGGGTGCATCATCGCAAACAACAGCGGCAGCAGCGCTTTCACAAGACTGGCTCTCGCGACCGGAAAAGATTGGCGCATTCTACGCGGACCTTCGAGACAGGTTCGAGCCCGGCAAATCACTTTGGATTACGGAAACCGCCGATGCAGCCTGTGGAGGAAACCCCTGGGCCTCCACTTTTCTCGACACGTTCCGATATCTTATTCAACATGCAAGCCTCGCCCAGCATGGCGTAAAAGTGATTATGCACAACACGCTGGCGTCGAGCGACTACGGCATGTTGGATGAAAACACATTCGCCCCACGACCGAACTACTGGGCGGCGCTGCTATGGCGACGACTGATGGGTGCGACAGTGCTCGATCCACGCACCGCACCAGCCCCGAATGTTTATGTTTATGCGCACTGCCTACAGAACCATCCCGGCGGCGTAGCGCTCCTAGTCATCAATGCCGACCGACAGAAAGTCCAGGAAATCACATTACCGGCTGCCGCAGACCGCTACACGCTGACGGCCAAGCAGCTTCAGGACACATCGGTACAACTCAATGGAAGCACGCTCCAACTAAACAGTGACGGCGACTTGCCGCAGGTCTCGGGTGAACCAACGCGCGCGGGCCGCGTGAGCTTTGCGCCCGCGAGCATTACATTCCTGACGATATCCAATGCCAGCAACAGCAGTTGCCAATAGCGGGTTGTGTATTGAAGTCCCAGCTCAACGGAGGGAAAATGGATGTCCAACACAAAACAGCTGCTGCTCAGGGCTTGCAACGATTATCGGGCTTCTCGTAGCACCAGAGAGGTGTCACCGCATGCCTGAAATACTGCCTGCAATCTTTTTTGGGCACGGCAATCCGATGAATGCCGTGCTGAACAACCGTTACACCGAAGCATGGCGGCTCATCGGGAAACAGATATCAAAGCCAAAGGCCATCCTGTCGATCTCCGCTCACTGGTTCGTGCCAGGAACTGGCGTCACCATTAGCACAGCACCAAGGACCATTCACGATTTCGGAGGTTTTCCGCCAGACCTGTACCGTGTGCAATACCCCGCGCCCGGTGCCCCCGACTTGGCCCGCCGGGTCCAAAAGATGCTCGCACCCCTTACGGTGGATCTCGACAACTCGTGGGGACTCGATCATGGGACGTGGTCCGTATTGCGACATGTGTATCCCAATGCGGACATCCCCGTCGTGCAACTGAGCATCGACGAAGCGCAGCCACCATCCTTTCATTTTGAGGTTGGCAGAAAGCTAGCACCATTGCGCGACGAAGGCATCTTGATCGTGGGCAGCGGAAACCTAGTCCACAACCTTCATGCGTACTCATGGGGACGCCATATGCCAGACCCGTATGATTGGGCTATTCGTTTCGAATCAGAAGCGAAGCAAATGATGGTTGCGGGTGAGTACAAACCGCTCATCCAATACGAGAAGCTTGGGCCGGAGGCAATGCTATCCATCCCGACGCCGGATCACTATCTGCCACTCCTATACGTGATCGCCACTAGGCAACAGGGAGAACTCATCACATTTCCCATAGAAGGAGTCGATGGAGGATCGATATCGATGCTGAGCGCGCAGGTCGGATAGGGGCTCGTTGGTGAGGTGGAATTTAAGGTCAAGAGAAAGAAATAACCAGGAAGCGGCCGGCGAGCGGTACTTAAGCGGCAGTCACTCTCTAAACCGTCCGATCACTGCCAGTGGTCCGGCGACGAATGCGAATATCGCCTTCGTGAGAAGCGGTAGTGAAAGGCTGCTATGAAAGTGGCCGTCATCGGCATCCGTGGGCGAGTGGGATCGAGATTGGCGACGGAACTGCTATTACGAGGCCATAGCGTGACAGGGATCGGCCGTAGCCCGGTAAAGATCGATCCTCGTCCGGGCGTTACGCTGAAGCAGGGAGACGCCACACAATCCTTGACGCTCGCGCCTCTACTCGCGGGCCATGACGCTGTCCTGAGCGCCTCGCGATTCCAGACATCGGACGCAAACGGGTTGATCACTGCTGTAAAGAAAGCCGGCGTCAAGCGACTTCTGATCGTCGGCGGAGCTGGAAGCCTAGAAGTCGCGCCTGGAAAGGCGCTTGTCGACACGCCAGACTTCCCCGAGGCCTACAAGGTGGAAGCTCGCGCGGGTGTTAAGTTTCTGGATACGCTACGCAATGAGAAGGAACTTGATTGGACATATCTCTCACCCTCTGCGGAGCTTTCGCCCGGCGAGCGCACTGGAAAGTTCCGCATCGGTGGAGACCAGCTCCTCGTCGATTCAAACGGCAAGAGCTGGATTTCCATGGAGGATTTCGCCATCGCCATGGTGGATGAGCTGGAGCATTCCAAACATAGTCGGCGGCGCTTTACGGTTGGGTACTAGCGCCCAAGTGGGCAGCAGCAATGGCCGACCAGCTAGAAGAGAACAAACGGAATGTCGTAGCCTTCTACGACTTGATGTTCAATCAGGGCAAACCTGCCGAAGCCGCAGAGAAGTATGTCGGTGACGTGTATGTTCAGCACAATCCTGGCGCGGCCGATGGCAAGCAAGCCTTCATCGAGCAATTCACGAGAATGGCTGCCCAATATCCGGGGAAATGTGCGCAATTCAAACGCGTCATCGCGGATGGCGATCTTGTAGTGCTTCACTGCTTTCAGCATTGGCCCGGCGATCGTGACTTGGCTGGAATCGAAATCTTCCGCGTCGACGAACGGGGCAGGATTGTTGAGCACTGGGACGAGTTGCAAATGGTACCTCTGAGGTCTACGAGCAGCAAAACGACGTCTTAAGCTATTCACGCAGAGGTGAATACATGGAAAAGCTGAGCAACGAAGCGCTGGATCTTCTGTTTCGGGAGGCCCGCACCCACAATGCGTGGCTCAATCGAACGATTAGCGACGATACTCTCCGCCAGCTGTATGACCTGACGAAGTGGGGTCCAACGAGCGCGAATACAGGACCCGCTCGTTTCGTCTTTATTCGTTCGGAGAAAGCTAAGGAGAGACTCCGGCCAACACTGTCTCCAGGCAATGTAGTGAAAACAATGAGCGCTCCTGTTACCGTCATCATTGCCTACGATCTGAAGTTCTATGACATGCTTCCAAAGCTCTTCCCAAACAATCCGGCCATGCGCGACGTTTCGCAAACAATCCCCAACTCATTGAAGCGACAGCCAAGCGTAACTCGTCGCTTCAGGGCGCATACCTGATACTTGCAGCGCGTGCGCTGGGACTCGATTGCGGACCAATGTCAGGATTCGACAACGCGAAGGTTGATGAGGAATTTTTTGCGGCGGGAAAGTGCGAAGCGTGTGAGCAGGAGTTCTTCCCCGAGGGTCACGTGAAATCGAATTTCTTATGCAACATCGGTTACGATGATCGTCCAAAACTCTCTCCTCGGAATCCACGCCTGGAATTCACCGAAGCGTGCACGCTGTTGTGAGCGGGTGGATCGAGAGCGTTTTATTGGATTAAAGTCTTAGGTCAACAACACCGGCGGTTCGCAAGGTTCAGCGTAAATGCACCTTGCAAGCCAAGCGAGTCGCCCGTCACAAACGAGGACATCATGACAGCTTCTGCAGCTTCGCCCAGTTCAGCAAGCCTGGATCCGTCCAGTCAACCTCTATCCTCCGAAGAGCTGAGCAAAATGCACGCGTACTGGCGTGCGGGGAACTACGTATCAGCGGGGCAGATTTATTTGTGCGCCAATCCACTGCTGCGCGAGCCGCTCACGCTTGAACATATCAAGCAACGATTGCTCGGCCATTGGGGCACGACGCCCGGGTTGAATTTCATCTACGTCCATCTAAATCGTCTAATCAAGATGCGCGATCTGAACGTCATCTACATTACAGGGCCCGGCCATGGGGGGCCAGCTCTCGTCGCGAATACCTATCTGGAGGGCAGCTACAGCGAATTTTATCCCAACATCCCGCAAACCGAAGCAGGCATGCGGAAACTGTTCAAGCAGTTTTCGTTTCCGGGCGGAATTCCGAGCCATGTCGCGCCGGAAACGCCTGGGTCCATCCACGAGGGAGGGGAACTAGGCTATTCGATTGCGCATGCCTATGGCGCGGCCTTCGACAACCCCGAGTTGCTTGTCTGTTGCATAGTCGGCGACGGTGAATCGGAGACGGGACCCCTGGCAGGAAGCTGGCATTCGAACAAGTTCCTGAATCCTGCGCGTGATGGCGCGGTGTTACCGATCCTTCATCTGAACGGCTACAAAATCGCCAACCCCACTGTACCCGGCCGCATGACCGACGATGATCTGGTCAAGCTTTACACCGGGTATGGGTACAAGCCCTTTTTCGTTGAAGGGAATGAGCCCGCAAAAGTCCATCAGCAGATGGCCCGCACCCTCGACGCGGTTGTGGACGAAATTCAGGCGATTCAAAAGAGCGCGCGGGAAAGAAAAACGACGGGGATGCCGGCGTGGCCGATGATCATCCTGCGCACCCCGAAGGGTTGGACGGGGCCCAAGGTTGTGGACGGCAAGCCCGTTGAAGGAACGTGGCGCGCACATCAGGTGCCCGTCGCCGATTTTGTCGGCCATCCCGAGCATTTGAAAATACTGGAAGACTGGCTTCGCAGCTACAAACCCGAGGAGCTTTTCGATCAGGAAGGGACTCTCATTCAGGACTTGAAAGACCTTGCTCCTAAGGGCAACCGGCGCATGGGAGCGAATCCGCACGCAAACGGCGGCCTTTTGTTGCGGGATCTGGTGATGCCGGATTTTCGTGGCTATGCCGTGGATGTGCCAAAGCCGGGAACCGCCGACGCGGAAGCCACGCGTGAACTGGGAAAATTTCTTCGCGACGTGATAAAAGCAAACGAAAACACAAGTACCTTTCGCGTGTTCGGGCCAGACGAGACCGCGTCGAATCGGCTTGACGCAATCTACGAAGCCACACCGAAAGTGTTCATGGAGAAGCTCCTCGCTACGGACGAGAATCTTTCGCCGGAAGGGCGAGTGATGGAAGTCCTAAGCGAACACATATGCCAAGGATGGCTCGAGGGCTATCTACTGACGGGCCGGCACGGATTCTTCTCCTGCTACGAAGCCTTCGTCCATATAGTGGATTCGATGTTCAATCAACATGCGAAGTGGCTGAAAGTAACCCGCGACATTGGCTGGCGCCGGCCCATCGCCTCATTGAACTACTTGCTGACGTCCCATGTCTGGCGCCAAGACCATAACGGATTTACGCACCAAGATCCGGGTTTCATCGATGTGGTCGTGAATAAGAAAGCGGATGTGGTTCGCGTGTATCTTCCCCCGGACGCGAATACCCTGTTGTCGGTCGCAAATCATTGCTTACGCAGTCGGCACTACGTCAACGTGATCGTTGCTGGCAAGCAGCCAGCGCTGCAATATCTCACCATGAACGCCGCGATCGAACATTGCACCGCGGGAATTGGGATATGGGATTGGGCGTGCACGGACAAAGGCAGTGAGCCGGATGTAGTGATGGCCTGCGCGGGAGATGTCCCTACCCTCGAGACGCTGGCGGCTGTCGACTTGCTACGGCAGCATTTTGCTGACATTAAGATCCGCGTCGTCAACGTGGTCGACCTGATGACGTTGCAAACGCCGGGCGAGCATCCGCACGGGATTTCCGATCGCGATTTCGATTCCATGTTCACAACCGACAGGCCAGTAATTTTTGCCTACCACGGGTATCCAACGCTGATTCATAGGCTTACCTATCGCCGAAAAAACCACGGAAATTTTCACGTTCATGGCTACAAGGAAGAGGGAACGATCACCACGCCGTTCGATATGACCGTGCTGAACGAGCTCGACCGCTTTCATCTTGCCGGAGATGCTGTGGATCGGGTGCCGCGCCTGCAACAGGTCAGCGCGCATTTTCAGCACAACCTACGGGTAAGGCTCTTTCAACACAAGCAGTACATTTACGAACACGGCGATGACTTACCCGAAATCCGCGATTGGAAATGGCCGTATTAGACTGTGAAAATCCTGGTTCTTAACTCGGGGTCCAGCAGCCAGAAGAGCAGTCTCTACGAAATCCGTGATCGCGTGCCCGAAATTCCCCCGAAGCCTGATTGGGCGGGAAAGATCGAGTGGGACGGCGACCAGGCGGAATTGCAGGTCGTGACGGCACAAGGCAAAACGGTGAAGGACGCACTCGCGGTAGGGTCGCGTCGTCTGGCGACGGATCACTTGTTGAACTCCTTGTGCAGCGGTCAGGCGCGTGTCCTTGGTGATGTTTCGGAAATCGACATCGTGGGCCACCGCATTGTAAACGGCGGGAGCGAATACAGGGAGCCAACCTTCATCACGACGGAGCTGAAGACTGCAATCGAGCGCATGGCAGCGTTTGCGCCGATCCATAACCGAGCGGAGTTAGAAGGCGTTGAAATCATCTCGCGCAAACTTGGATCCGTGCCGCAAGTGGCCGTGTTTGACACCGGCTTTCACAGCCATCTGCCGGAAGCCGCCTTCGTCTACCCGGGGCCCTACGACTGGCTTGCCCAAGGGATCCGTCGATATGGATTTCACGGAATCAACCATCAATATTGTGCCGAGCGCGCTGCGCAACTGCTTGGCAAGGATTTGCAATCACTGAAACTCGTGACGTGCCATCTGGGAAACGGCTGTTCGCTGGCCGCCATTCGCGGTGGGATCAGCGTAGATACCACGATGGGATTCACCCCGCTAGAAGGCCTGATGATGGGAACGAGGTCGGGCTCGGTGGATCCGGGGATCTTGACTTACTTGATGCGGCAAGGCGCCTTCACCGGAGAACAGCTCGACGAATTGCTGAATACGAAGTCAGGCCTTCTCGGCATTTCAGGAATTTCGGGAGATATGCGACAAATTGTGTCAGCCATGAATGCAGGAAATCAGCGAGCGACGCTCGCCTTTGAGATCTTTGTGCACCGCTTAAGGTCCTCGATAGGATCCATGGTGGCAATTTTAGGTGGAATCGATGCCATTGTGTTCACTGGCGGAATCGGCGAGAACTCGCCTGAGGTTCGGGCGGCCGGCTGCGCACCCTTCGGATTTCTCGGCGTGAAACTTGATTCCTCAAAGAATGTGCAGTCACTTTCAGACCAAGACATTTCCCTGACCGATTCAACCGTTCGGGTATTGATCGTGCGGGCCCAGGAAGATTGGGCAATTGCCCGAGCGTGTTGGAGACTGGCGTCGGAAAGGGTTAACCCAAGCTAGCGACTGGCGGACCAGTCGCAGGGTTGAGCCGGGAAAGGAAAGGAAAGGAAAGGAAAGGACACTAGGTCTCATCAAGGTCTCCTACGCGGTCTGTCATTCGTACTTTGATTGGAATTCGTGCGATGAATAAGAAGTTTTTTTCAGGGAGAATGAATCATTACATTTCACGACGGAGGTGCTGATGCCCATTGTTCGACAGTGCCGGGTGTGTGGACGCAACAACCGCATCCCCGCCGAGCATCTTGCCGACACCGGACGTTGTGGAGGTTGCAAAGCACCATTGAGTCCCGCTGCCGAGCCGCTGGAAGCAGATCCTGATCTGTTCTACGAGGTCATTCAAAAGGCTCGCGTCCCCGTTTTGGCGGATTTCTGGGCAGCTTGGTGCGGCCCGTGCCGGGTGGCAGCCCCAGAAGTGGCGCGGACAGCGGCGGACATGAGCGGACGGGCGATCGTCCTGAAGGTGGACACGGAGCGTTATCCTGAATTGGCCTCTCGCTTCAATGTGCGCGGCATTCCAAACTTTGTCGTTTTTTATCGCGGCCAAACAGTAAAGCAGGAAGCGGGACTCGTGGACCATCAGCAAATGGAGAAGTGGCTGAACTCCGCTTCGGAAACATCTTGAGAAATCGAGTCTCACAAGGGGCGCGACGATGCTGACTCACGGACGTAGTTGCTGCAATTGTTGCTGAGGTCGAGTTGAAGTTCGCATGAGTATTTCGGCTCGCTGCGCTAAAGGTGCCCATGCTCGGTTCAGGTATTCACTCTGTACAACTGATCTTGCTGCTTCTGCTGCTATTCGTGGTGGTTTTCTCAACAGTGGCGCGCAGGCTGAAGACGCCATATCCGATCGTTTTGGTAGTTGCCGGGCTGCTGCTGGGATTTGTACCGGGCATCCCAAAGGTCACGCTCGATCCGGACCTGATTTTCTTCGTTGTGCTTCCACCACTACTTTACTCTGCGGCTTGGCTTACATCCTGGCGGGATTTCCGCCACAACTTGGTAAGCATAGCCTCGCTGGCGATAGGTTTGGTTGCCTTCACTGTATTCGGTGTCGCTGCAGCCGCCTCCTGGCTCATTGTCGGCTTCGACTGGCGCGTCGGCTTCGTTCTTGGCGCTGTGGTTGCGACTACCGACTCCATTGCCGCGACCTCGATCGCAAAGCGCATCAGGCTGCCGAAACGTATTGTTGATGTTCTCGAAGGCGAGAGCCTGGTGAATGACGCAACCGGCTTGCTCGCTCTTGAATTTGCTACAGCAATGGTCGTCTACGGCCAGACTCCGACGATTTCATTCGCCATCGTGAGGCTGGCGTATCTCATTGCCGCCGGGATTGCTGTTGGTCTGATTCTCGGACGCATCGTGGAGTGGTTTGAACATCGAATCGACGATGGTCCGATCGAGATCGCCCTTAGTCTTTTCGTGCCATACGCGGCCTACCTCGCGGGTGAGGCCGTTCATGGTTCAGGGGTCCTCGCCGTCGTTGCTGTCGGACTATATCTGAGTCGAAGAAGTTCGCGGTTCTTTTCTCCGAGTGTGCGGCTCCAGGCAGGCGCCGTCTGGAATTCTCTCACCTTCATATTGAATGGACTGGTATTTGTCCTAATCGGACTGCAGCTTCCTTATGTACTAGCAGGAATCAAGGAGTTGGCCTTGAGCAAGCTCCTTCTCTACGGCGTTCTCTTCAGCGCATTCTTAATTCTCCTCCGGCTGTTGTGGAGTTTTCCCAGCGCGCACGTTGCCTATCTCTTCCGAAGGCTTCTTCTCAATCAAAACGATGCGCGGCTCGGCACTCGTCAAGTGTTTGTGATCGGTTGGACCGGGATGCGCGGCGTGATTGCGCTTGCGGCTGCGATTTCACTGCCGCAGACCCTCGCAGATGGCACCTCATTTCCTCATCGGAATCTAATCGTGTTTCTAACTTTCAGTGTCATTCTCGTGACGCTTGTAGTACAGGGGCTTACGCTCGCGCCCCTCATTCGCGCGCTTGGTCTCGCGACCACATCGGGATTTAATTGTGAAGAGCAAGAAGGACGCCGACTAATGCTTGAGGCTGCCATAGCTCAATTGCGAAATCGTGTTCGCACCAACGATTTACCGGATTCTGCTGGTATATACGATGATATAGCGAGGCATTACGCGGATCGTTTGGCTAGCATCAGCAAGCGACGCGACGAACCCAATAAGAATAGTCCGGAGCTTCACGGTGGTTACCTCGATCTTTCTCGTGAACTTCTCGAGACCGAGCGGCAGACTGCCATCCGACTACGCGATGAGGGGCGCATTAGCGACGAAGTGTGGCGCGGACTGGAACATGAGCTTGACTTAAGGGAGACTCAACTTAAGCTAGGCACAAAGGATCGTCCGGCAGGTACGCACTAGATTTCAGTTGGGCGCACAGCAGATTCGGAAGCGTGCGGTGGGGATTACTCCCACCACCGTCGCAGTCAAGAAGCAAGACTCTACTTCTGGGATGCTTCTGATCGTGCGTCTTAAGCTCAGGTCAAATTGAGCTCGATCTGGTCAATATAGCACCAGCCGCAATCCTCGCCTGGCTCGAGCGACTTCATGGATCGGATGCTTGGTGCGCAACTCGTGAGCCATCGGCGAACACGCAAACGGGTAAACGCGGGTCCGCCATATTATCAAGACCGATGCCGCGCGCCTGCTCGTCATCTGTCACCTCCACCCATTCGAATGGCACATCGCCACGCGTGAGGAAGTCACGAATGGCGTATGCCCGCGCCTCTCGCGGTTCCAAACACTTTGAGCTTGGCAGGATGATTGGTGTCCAAATCGTTTTTCACAGTTCACCTACGACAGGCTCGTCTAGCCGGATGAGTATCCTGCCATTCTCTAGGCAGCCGAATGTTGTTTCTTGCTTTCCCTGGCGACCGGTGCGTTCGCGAATAAGACCGTAAGTCCTTCCGCCATGGTGGGGTGCGTTAGGATTGCATCACGCAGAAACGTATATGGCATTCCTGCGAGCATCGCAGTTTGCACTACTGCAATCAGTTCTCCGGCGCCAACGCAGAAGGCTGTGAAACCGAGGATTCGGTCGCTCGCTACATCGATCAGGGCTTTTAGAAATCCCCGCGTCTCCGACAGCGTCCGCGTTCGCAGAACCGCAGCTGCGGGGATTTTGGAGATACGAAGGAAATACCCGCATGCTCGGCTTCCGTCTCGTTCATTCCCACGCGTCCGAGTTCTGGGTCGAGGAACATGCAGTACGGTACCAGCCGGCCTCGCGTTGTGCGTTGACCGCCGTTCAAGTTGTCCCTCACTATTCTGAAGTCGTCAAACGAGACGTGCGTGAATTGCGGGCTCCCGGTGCACTCGCCCATTGCCCATACATCAGGAGCAGTCGTCTCCAATCGCTCGTTGACCTTTATATATGCACGCTCATCCAGCTTGATTCCAGCGTCCTCTAGCCCGATCCCCTGCGTATTGGGCACCCGCCCGGCCGTGACCAAAATGTCGCTGCCTTCAATGACTCGCGTTCCCCCCGCGGTCGCGATCCGCAAACGAACTGTGCTTCCGGATTGCCCTTCCACGCCGAGCGCCACCGCCCCAGTCGCAACTTCTATGTTTTCATCCCGGAAGAGCTGTCCCAGTGCTTCGCCTACATCGCTGTCCTCGCGAGGCGCCAGCTGAGATTGTTGTTCCACGATCGTGACGCGGGCACCCAGTCTTCGCATAGCCTGCGCAAACTCGAGGCCGCTATAACCACCCCCCAGCACGATGAGATGTTCGGGAATCCGGTCGAGTTCGAGCGCTTCGACATGGGTAAGCGCCTTGGCCCCTGCCAGGCCAGGCGCATCGGGAACAGCAGCGTGAGTTCCTACGTTAAGAAAAATCCGTTCGCCAGCCAGCAGCCGGCTTCCCCCTTCGTTCAGTTGCACATGGATCGTCTTCGACCCGACGAATCGCCCTTCGCCCATGATCAACTCAGCGCCACTGGCCTGGTAATTGTGAATGTGTATTGCTTGGAGGTCTTTCACCATCTTTCGCTTTCGATCCCGAACGCCGTTCATATCAATGGAAAAAGCGCCCGACTTAATGCCGAACTCGGGCCCCCGACGGAATAAAGCGGCCACTTCGGCGCTATGAATGACATTCTTGCTTGGCAGGCAAGCGATGTTGGGACAGGAGCCGCCGATCAGCTTGCGTTCTACGACGGCCGTGTGTTGACCTTCCTTGGCCATCGTCCAGGCTATGTATTTTCCTGCTTCGCCGCTTCCCAACACAAGATTCTGATATCGCTCAATCTCGGGCATGGTGGACCTCCTTCGGACCTTTCAAGATTTCGCCAGAGTCTGGCGGAAAAACATCACGAGCGCCGGCTCCTCGGAGCGTGCACATAGTGCTTTACCTCGATTGGTTTTACCGCAAAACTCTGCACTCGCCGTTCAGCCTCATGGTCAGCCCTCGTGAAACGGTCATGCTGGCGTTCGTGCTCCGCCCAAGACTCCACGACAAAGGCCTCCAGATAAGCATCGGGGGTTTGCGTGTCGGCGAACACTCCCCATTCCGTCGCACCGTCCCGGCGGCGAATGCGCTCGTACCTGTAGATGTGATGCAAAAAGTCGTGCGTCTTGGCGGGGTCGATGACGTACTTGACTGTGACCAACACTGGCCCGTCATCAGGATCCGGTTCTTGAAACATGGCCGGCCGCAGCCAATGGTTCCACGCGCTCAGGTCGACGGAAGTGCTCGGAAGACGCAGCACGGGCTGGAGCAGCAGGCACGCCGCGGTGCCTATTCCCGCAATCACGAGCGTTCGATGAACGCTCGTGTGCTCGGCTACAATTCCCCAGAGCGTGCTGCCCGCCGCGACGCTCCCTTGAAAGACGAAAAGATAGAAAGCCAGAACTCGCGAGCGCACCCAGTCGGGAGCAAGTTTTTGTACGACGACATTGAATACCGACATGAATATCGTCCATGCCGTTCCCCCGAACAGCATGAGGGCGCAAAGAAGCACCGACCCTCGCAGAAACGCCATACTCAGCAGAACGGCGGAAAAGACCGCGGTTGCGATGCCAAGGATGGCCTCGACGGAGAACCTTGCCCGGGCCCGAGGAAGCAGAGCGGCCCCCAGCACAGCTCCTGCTCCGAAGCACCCCAGCAGGAGGCCGTAGACAGCAGGGCTGTCGCTTAACTTCTTAGCTGCCGTCGGCAAGAGAGCCCAGAAAGAACTGGTAAAGAAAATCAAAATTGCCGACCGCATCAAGAGGGTGCGAATTCCCGGAGAGTACCGAACATAGCGGACAGCTGCGGCAATACCTCCGAGGAAGTTCTCGACCGGCACCTCACTCTTTAGCTTGGGGCGTTTCCATTTAGCAACGACAAGAATCACCCCCAAAAAAGAGAACGTATTCAGGGCGAACGTGACGCCAACTCCTAGGACGGACACGATCAAGCCGGCGAGACCGGGGCCCACGGCTCGCGCCAGGTTGAACTCAACTCCGTTCAGCACAAGAGCCGCAGGCAGCTCTTGCTTGTCGACGAGGTCGGGAAAGGTAGCGCGCCACGCCGGAGCTTCCACGGCATCTCCCGCCGAGAGAGCGAACGTAAGCAGGAGCAGAAGCCAGGGTGTCATTACACCTGCGAGTGTCGCGATCGCCAGCACTGCCGCAATTACGCACATCCACACTTCCGTCACGAGGATCAGCTTGCGCCGGTCCACGATGTCTCCGATTGTTCCAGCAGGAAGAGCGAGCAAGAAAAACGGCAGGGCCGCGGCGGTCTGAATCAACGCGATATACAGCGGACTGTCGGTGAGCGACGTCATCAACCACGCCGCACCTACGCTCTGCATGAAAGCTCCGATGTCGGAGACCAAGTCGGCAATGAGTAGATTGCGAAAATTTCTGTTGCCAAGGGGGCGCCATGGGCTGGGCAAAGAAGGAGGATAGGATTGATCGGTTAGCGACATCGCTCTGCGACTGTACATCATTGTTTCCGTCAACAGATATACGGCGAATATCGGACCATGGTCACGGCCGAGACCGACGCCAAAGAAGAAAGGAAGTAAGAAGGAGGAGGAAAGCAGCGGGTGGCGCTGCGCTCTGTGCAGCGATGAACTACGTGAACCGCTTCATCAGAGAAAGGTTCCCGCCGCCGGTGGTGACGATAACGAGATTCATGACGACGAGCATGACTTCGTAGCTCCAGCCATTCGTGCCTGATTTTCCCCAAAAGCCAGTTCGCCAAACGAAAATCTTCTTCTGAATCGCGCCGAGCATGATTAAAATCAAACCGATGGCGGCGGGTTGCGCGAGGACGCCAAAGATAACTCCAAAACTTCCTGCGAACTCAGCAGCTCCCAGAAAAATCGTGAAGCCCTTGCTCATCCCAATGTCCATGCTCCGTCCCTCGGGGTCTTTGAGATGTTTCCATCCACTGGTCATGAACACGATTCCGACCATGATGCGCAAGAGGAGTAGCGCGACATCTGTAAGCCGAGCGAATTGTGGAAAAATCACCCGGTGATTATATCTCAGCAATCTGTCGCGTTGGCGACAGGCGAACGCGATTCACGACACTATGGTTCCGAATAGTGCTCCGATGCCTGCGGTCGCGGCCATCGCCAGGGTGCCCCAAAACGCAACGCGCCAATCCATGTTCCGTCACGGCTGATTCGATGTGATGAAGGAATCTCAGGTGATCGCGATCGAACAGCACAATGAACGAAAATAGAACAGGGGAAAGCAAAGAGCAAGACAGTCAGCAGGCCGTGCGGGAGCTGGCCAACCAAGCATTCTCTCGCGCTGCCGGCGCCCAGCTGATTAGCGGCAATCACGTTCGATTACTCAAAGACGCCCGCGAAAATTATCCGGCATGGCTCGGCGCAATTCGCGATGCGAAACATCACATCTACTTTGAGAGCTACATCATTCATGAAGACGATGCAGGACGCGAGTTTGCCGATGCATTGCTTGCGAAAGCTGGAACAGGCGTTCGGGTGCGGCTGATCTATGACTGGTTGGGCGGATTCGGCAAAGCGTCGCGGCGCTTTTGGAACCGCTTACGCGAGGGAGGTGTCGAGGTGCGTTGCTACAGTCCACCTCGTCTCGATAGTCCATTTGGGTGGGTGTCACGCGACCATCGCAAAATGATCGGGGTAGACGGAAAGGTTGGGTTCATCTCCGGTTTGTGCGTCGGAATTGCGTGGGTCGGCGATGCTGTCAAGAAGTTGGAGCCTTGGCGAGACACCGGCGTGGAGGTTCAGGGAAATGCGGTCGCTGAGATCGAGAGGGCATTCGCGGAAGTTTGGGCAATGCTCGGCGAACCTGTTCCTGAGGGTGAATTGATCAGTACAAACGCGGGTAGCACGGTGGGTGGGATGAGCATGCGCGTGGTGGCAAGCATTCCCGCTACGGCGGGGATGATTCGTTCGGACGAACTCATCGCTGCGCTTGCGCGAAAGAGATTGTGGTTGACCGACGCGTACTACGCCGGGACAACTTCTTTCGTGCAAGCACTGAAAGCAGCGGCGAAAGACGGGGTTGACGTCCGGCTGCTTGTTCCAAACGCAACGGACGTTCCTATGGTGAAGATCTTTTCAAGAGCTGGTTATCGCCCCCTTCTGGAAGCGGGTGTGCGCGTATTTGAATGGAACGGCACAATGCTGCACGCCAAGACGGCGGTCGCGGACGGCAAGTGGGCGCGGGTTGGATCGACGAACCTGAACATCGCAAGTTGGTTTGGAAACTGCGAGTTGGACGCAGTGATCGAAGATGAGTCCTTCGCCCACCAGATGGAAGACATGTACTTAGACGACCTGACCAAGGCGACAGAGATTGTCCTGGACAAGAAGCGTCGGGTGCGTGCACCAGGTGAGCCACCTCACCATGGACACGTCTTCACCAGTGGTGGCGGAAGCGCGGGACGTGTAGGCGCTGGAGCGATTCGCATCGGGAATACCGTTGGGGCTGCGGTCAGCAACCGTAGGCTGCTCGAACCTGTCGAAGCTCGCATCATGATAGCGGTTGGCTTATTGCTACTTGGATTGGCGGCTCTTTTCCTGTTTCACCCGCGAGTCCTGGCTAACACAGTTGTTGTGGTGCTTACTTGGGTGGGCATCGCGCTTCTATACAGAGCCTATCGATTGCATCGCAAGCGCAAGCGAGATACGGCTGCTTAAAACCGAGAGGCCTTAAGGCCTCTGGTTCGGACGGAAGCGCGTGTCGTTGCTTCAGTGGGGGAACTTACAGCGGCAGGCCGCTGCTCAGATACAACGTTGCGTGATGCAGGAACATCAAATAAACAGACTTACGATGCGTTGAGCTTTGATCCCGGGAGGCCATGCTGCCAACAGTCGAATTCATCGCCGCTTCTAATCATCCTCTCGCCAATTCTGCTCACCTCACGCCCGACCGAACATTTTCAACCGTGTCGCTCAATATTGCGAAAACGACCGATCCCAATGAGGTTGTAAATACGATTCGAGTGACGCCGCGCTTGCGTGATGCAGATCTCTATCTGTTCCAGGAAGTCAGGAATGAAGAGGGGAGACCGAGTGTGGCCGAAGAAGCGGCGCGCAAGTTAGGACACTCAATCGCATTTGCGGCCTCCGCTCCAGGGGTGTATGACCAGGGACTGGCCATGGTCAGCCGGCATCCGATCACCAACGTCCAAATCACGCGACTCAAGGCATACGATCTTCGTTTCCATTGCCGCAACCGCATTGCGATGGCCGCGACCGTGCAATCTCCCAGGGGTGACTTGTACGCATGGAACGTGCATCTCGACACCCGCATCAACCCGCAAGAACGCGTCGAGCAACTGCAACCGGTTATCGATGATGCTGCAAGCCACACCGGGCCGCGATTGATCGGCGGTGATTTCAATACCAATGGCATGTATTGGCTTGGAAAAGTGATCCCGTTTCCTTGCGGTCGAACGCATAGCTTTGCGATTCGTAGCGCCATGAAACTGCATGGTTTCGAGAGCCCGTTGCCGGACGGTCTGAACACTTTTCCGCCGTTTCGCCGTCATTTGGACTGGATTTTTTTGAACGAACTGCAAGTGTTTGAAACTAGTGTTGTGCCGGCCCCGTTCTCTGATCACAACGCCATCTTGGTCCGCGTCGGACTCTAGCAGGGCACTGTGGGGCCGGATGCAGGTCAGTCTTACGCAAAGCTTTTCCTACCCGTACTTAATCAAGTTCATGAAGCCGAAGTCCATGTGAAGTTGAGCATGACAGTGAAACAGGGTTAATCCTGGATTATCGGCCACGAAATCAACTTCCGCTGTGCTGAAGCCATTGACCAAAACCACGTCCTTCCGGACGCCTCCGGTGAGTTTCCCGGCAAAGTTTGTGATTTCAAAGCTGTGGCGGTGGAGATGCAATGGATGTGTGTCCCCGCTTTCGTTGCGAAAAATCATACGATAGCGTTTTCCCTGCTGGACAATGAGAGGATCAGTGTCGGGGAATGACTTCCCGTTAATGGTCCAGCGATTAAAGCGCACGCGCTCCCCGGGTATTTTGCGAAAGATTAGCTCAAATCTTCCATCAGGCTCGATCGGGATTTGAGTCTTGCCGAATGCTCCGTAGTCCCAAGAATCCGGTCCAGGCGCAATCCACTGCGGCACTCCTTTTTGGCCCGCATATTCAATCACGATGCCCATGCCCTTTTGTCGGTCGGTCTCCGAAGTGGATCCTAAAATCCATGTACCTGGCTGCTTCATCTCCACGATTGCATCGATGCGCTCTGCAACTCCAATCCGCAGGACGTTTACCGAACGCGGCGTGAGGACTGGATTGCCGTCGAGCGCCGCAACCTGAAATTGGTGTCCCGGCAGGGCAATCCGAAGATCATCTGTCGCGCTGGCGTTGAGCAAACGAAAGAGCACTTGTTCTCCAGTGCGCACGCGGACGGGATCACCGTGACGCAGCATTCTTCCATTGAAGGTGGCGTACTGATAAGTGATTTCAAGCCCGTTATTGGGCGGTCCCATGGGCACTGCTGTTGACGGCTCCCATTGATGAATGGCCAGGAAAATTTCGTGGTCGTAGCTTCCGCGTTCACTTTTCGGCTCTACATAAAGAAAACCGAATTGCCCGCTGTACATTCCCCTTGTCAGGTCTGAACCGGCGATATTATGAGTGTGGTACCACCTTGTACCGGCCGGCTTAGGAACAAATGTGTAACGGCGCTGGCCGTGAGCTGGTACCGGCGGTGTCCCTTCCTCGGCGGCCCCATCGACTTCGGCGGGTACCATCAGACCGTGCCAGTGCACAAGCTCGTCGCTATCTGTGTCATTGAACACGTCGATCGTGGTTGAGATCCCCTCTTGCATCCGCAGGGTCGGACCAGGAACCGTGCCGTTATAGCCGATGGTTTTCGCGACTTTGCCGGGAGCCAGCTCCACCGAAACGGGAGCAATCCGGAGTGTGAAGTCTGCTTTCGCGCCAGACTCAGCCGCCACGGCAAGGCTGGGAAAAAGTGCGCGACCGCCCACTCGAAAAGCCACGGCGCCAGTAGCGGCTAGAAAGTCCCTTCGATCCATACAGACTCCTTATTCCAGAGATAGCATTGCAACCGTTTTTTTGTGAGTTCTTACGTGCAGACCGGTTGCCGGCATGTTGTGAACGTCAGATTCACCGGGTGCTTTCCGGCTCTGAGCAATCACAATCAAATCCTGCCATGCCCTACGCATAATCGACTATTCTAACGATGGCTCTCCTGCACCGTGGAAACCGTTATGGTCACTCATACTCGAAATCGGAAAGTTGCAATTCGACCGACATAAGTATTCGGATTCTGGTGCCACGCGGATCCGCTCTCACATGGTACACAAAGATCACGTACAGGCGTCCGACCCACACGCCGGGCACAAGATGTCAGACGTCCACGGGAGCCACGACCGTCACGCCGGGCACTCCGTTGCAATGTTTCGCGACAAGTTTTGGTTGAGCCTCGCCCTCACAATTCCCGTCGTATTGTGGTCGACTGACGTTCAACACTGGCTTGGTTATACAGCGCGTTCCTTCCCCGGCTCGAAGTTCATCCCCGCCCTCTTCGGAACAGTCGTCTTCGTTTATGGAGGCCTAGTCTTTATCCGCGGGGCATGGAGCGAACTTGCCGATCATAAGCCGGGCATGATGACGCTCATCAGCCTGGCGATCGTAGTCGCTTTTGGAACTTCGCTCGCTGCGACATTCGGCCTCTTCGAGATTGACGTTTGGTGGGAACTCGCGTCACTGATTACGATCATGGTCCTCGGGCACTGGCTGGAAATGCGGGCCATTTCCCAGGCCCGCGGCGCACTCAATGCACTCGCCGCCCTGCTCCCGGACACTGCTGAGCGGGTAAAAGACGAAGCCATTCAATCTGTTCCACTCTCTGAGTTGCGAGTTGGCGACATCGTTCTTGTCCGACCCGGAGCTCGTGTTCCGGCAGATGGCACTGTCGTTGAGGGCGCTGCCGATGTTGACGAGTCCATGATCACCGGCGAGTCCAAAACAGTACCGAAGGGAGCAGGTGCCAGAGTTATTGCGGGAACAGTTGCCAGTGGCGGAAGCCTTCGCGTGCGCATTACGGCAATCGGCGACGAGACCGCTCTCTCCGGAATCATGAGGCTCGTTGCCACTGCGCAGGCTTCCGGCTCTCGCACGCAAGCTCTTGCCGACCGTGCAGCAGCGATGCTGTTTTACGTGGCGGTCGTGTCTGGCGGGATTACTTTCGCCTATTGGTGGTTGTCAGGGGACAAAGAGCGCGCCCTGATTAGGACGGCAACGGTCCTCATCATTGCGTGCCCGCATGCCCTTGGACTGGCGATCCCTCTGGTAATTGCGATTTCGACGTCACTAGGTGCCCAAAACGGCCTCCTGGTTAAGGACAGGCTCGCACTTGAACGTGCTCGCAATTTGGATATGGTCATTTTCGATAAGACCGGAACACTGACACGCGGTTCTCCTATCGTGTCGAGCGTCGCGGCCACAACTGGAACTACCGAAGACGATTTGATTGCGCGTGCTGCCGCTGTCGAATCGAACTCGGAACACCCACTCGCCAGAGCAATCGTCACCGAAGCCAAGCGGCGGAGCGCAGTCCAGCTTTCAGCCACAAATTTCGAGGCATTGCCAGGCCGAGGAGCGAAGGCAGTCGTGGAAGGCAAGAGTGTCGAAATCGGCGGACCGCGGCTGTTGACCGAGGCCAAGGTGACGGTGCCGCCGGAAGTTGGTGAACTGACAGCCAAATGGACATCTGACGGGAAGACGGTTCTCTATGTCGTCGCTCAAGGCCAACTACTGGGAGCTTTTGCCGTTGAAGACGAGATCCGGCCTGAATCAAGTGAAGCGGTCAGCGAACTTCACCGCCTTGGTATCCAGGTGGCGATGATCACCGGAGATTCGAATTCGGTTGCCGATTCGGTCGCCCGGCGTATCGGTATCGATGAAGTCGCAGCCGAGGTTCTTCCCTCTGAAAAGGCAGCAGCCGTGAAGCGCTTTCAGGCTAACGGCAAGAAGGTCGCAATGGTTGGCGACGGTGTGAACGACGCACCGGCGTTGGCGACCGCAGATGTAGGAATCGCAATAGGTGCGGGAACAGACGTAGCGGTTGAGTCTGCCGGAATCGTGCTTGTGCGTAGCGACCCTCGCGACGTTGTCGGGGCCATCGAACTCTCTCGCGCTACCTATAGAAAGATGATCCAAAATCTCTTTTGGGCAACTGCGTATAACCTGGTCGCAATTCCAGTAGCCGCTGGGATACTGATCCGCTGGGGCATTGATTTACCTATGAGCGCTGGTGCGATTGCCATGAGCTTGTCCACGATCATTGTGGCTGCCAACGCTCAGCTTCTCCGCCGTTTGCACCTGCAGCCTGCCCGCACGAATGATGGGAGACTCGCCAGGAGCGGTGCGGCAATTCCCGCATGAGGTGTCCTTTTGGCAAAAAGAGCGTATATTCCGGGGTGATCGATCGTTGTAATGACACCGCTTTTTATCATGCTGATTGCTGAAATCGAGTCTTTAGAATCCAAGACCAAGCAGCTTAGCGACAGAATCTCAGAATTGGCGAGCGAGTTAGAAGGTCGATGTCAGACGATTTAGCGATCCATCCCAGCTCCCTAAGACCGAAATGAGCGAACAACTTTCACCGCAGGCACAGAATCGAGGAGTTACGCTGTCACCTTCAGTCGAAATCCGCATCGAGAATCTTTACAAATCATTTGGCAGCCATCACGTGCTCGACGGAATCAACTTGGAAGTACATCGCGGTGAGATGATCGCCATTGTAGGAGGATCAGGAAGCGGCAAGACGACGTTGTTGCGGCATATTATCGGACTCGATCAGCCCGACCGAGGACGTGTTCTCCTCGCAGACCACGAATCGGAGGGTTCGCTCCTCGTCGATCTAGCCACACTCGATGCCGTGGGCATGGCAAGACTTCAGCGGCACTGGGCGGTCGTGTTTCAGGGCAACGCGCTGCTGCTGGGTCAGACGGTGGGCTACAACATCGCTTTGCCGCTACGTGAGGTCCAAGGTCTTGACGAATCCACGATTCACAGCAAGCAGTATGAAGTCGTTCGTGAAGTCGCCTTGGATCCCGACAAGGACCTGGATCTGACGATCGACCAGCTCTCGGGTGGCATGGCAAAGCGAGTCGCGATCGCCCGCGCGTTAGCCCTGGACCCGATTCTGATTCTCTACGATGAGCCGACCACTGGGCTTGATCCGCAGATCGCCGATCAGATCCAGGATTTGATAGGGTCGGTACATCAACGGACAACCTCATCTGGCTTGGCTCGAACCAGTCTCCTCATTACTCACGACAAAGACATGCTTTACCGCCTGGAACCACGCATCATCATGCTGGATGCGGGAGGCATTCTCTTCGACGGAACTTACGAGGCTTTCCGTCATTCGAATTCGCCTGTCATTCAGCCGTACTTCGAACTGATGCCTAAACTCCACCAGCGACTCGAAGGCTCGGTTGACCCTGCCGCACAGCAAGCACCATCGTGACGGCGCAAATGCCCTCTCCTTGTGCTCTGGCGGACGGCGCTATAACCCCTTACCGAGTTTTTGTTCACTGTTAAACAGCTTTAAGCGGGAGAGAACCACCTGCTTCACAGAATCAACCGCCGTCGGAAGGATCTTGTATGGAGCAACTTCGTCTGGTTGTTTTGCCAAGCCGCTTTCCAAGCCTCGTCTCCAGGCAACCCGCACCTCCGTATTGATGTGGACAATATTGATTCCTGCCGCGATCGCAATGCGTAAGTCGTTGTCATCGGTTCCCGAGCCGCCATGCAGGGTCAGCAGGATGCGCGCCGCTTTTTTGATCTGAGCGATTCTTTCGATATCCAAGTGCTTCCTCGCTTCTCCCTGAACCATGCTCTTGAGCATGCCGTGCCTGTTGCCCACGGCGGGAGCGAGGATATCGACACCCGTGGACTCGACGAATTGTCTGGCTTCCTCAGGAGTCGTGAGACTTTTTGAAAGGTCCGGAGCCTCAGTGTGTATTTCGGACCCGGTTCCGATATCGCCGATCTCTCCCTCTACCAAAATAGAGGGGTTTATTGCTTTGAGCGCCTCGACGGCCTCCTTGGTTTGACGCACATTTTGTTCAAACGGCAGCGCGGAAAGGTCAAAGACAACCGCGTCAAATCCAGCCTTTGCAGCTTCCACCGCTTTCACGAGGGAATGCGTATGGTCTGCATTAAGAAAAATGGGAAAATCGAATTCCTCGCGCAAACTTCGCACCAATACCGCGATCTGAGGGACTCCCATAAACCCACGCTCGCCCTCGGATACACCAACCAAAACTGGAACCTTGAGCTCCTGCGCGGAGACAAAGACGGCCTTCAATAGAACCAGATCAGCAACATTGAAATGGCCTACTGCGACCCGCATTTGTTGCGCTTGTTCCAAAACACTCCGCAGCGCATGCATAGAGTGCTTCTCCCTCGAATACTCTTGTGCGGCAGTGGCCCGTCGATTCTAGACGTGATACAACAGTCGTCCCCGCCCGCGGAAAATTCACTCATTGCCTAGCCGAAGAGTCTGAGTAGAATTTCTCGCCGCGATTGGTCTGTCGTGGCCAGCTCGATCCAAGATCGTCGCCTGGCTTACCCTTGCCTGTCGAATCGAAAAAACTCTCGTTCTTAATCCCCGGCAAGAAACCTTTGGCCCCTGCCGAGTCTTATGCGCTTACCTGCTGCAGGGTTTGAAGATATTTCACAATGTCGCCTCTCGAAAGCATTCCGACGAGGTTGTTTCCCAGCATGACTGGCATTTGATTAATTCCGTCCCGACCCATCTTTTCCATTGCCGTCCACAATTCTGCGTTGGGATCGATAGTGCTTAGCTTCTCGACGGGTATCATGGCCTGGGCTGCAGTGGTCGTCGCCCATGAGGGTCGAGGAATCTCCTTCAAGTTGTGAAGTGTTAGCAATCCGACTACGCGGTCTCCCCGGTCCACGAGAAAGCAACGTCGACCGTGTGTAAGAACCTCCTGATCTACCAGCTTTTGGAGTGAAGTGTCTCCCGGTACGTGGATGCATGCATTTCCCATCACCTCTGATACTTTGTGGCCGACTAATAGACCTTGCACCATTTGCTGCTGGACTTGGGCCCCGGCAGCGCTTTCGAGGAACCAGCCGATGAAGGCCGTCCACAATCCATTGCCAACATTCCCTCTCAGTGCCTGCCATACGCCCACCACGATAAAAACAAATCCAAAGAATCGGCCTGTGCTGGCGGCGATGAGTGTAGCTCGCCGAAAGTTCTTCGAAACTCCCCAGACAATAGCCCGAAAAACTCGTCCGCCGTCTAACCTAAAACCGGCGCTAACTTCGCCGTTGTTGAGCGAATTCGCCCAAAAATAGGCATTTGCGCCGAAAATTTATGCAGCAGTCGACCGATTTTCACCAGAGTAACTTCAACCCTCCAGCGGTTTTGTCTTATGAACCCGATGCAGTATCTTCTCTGCCCAGGTTTCAATAAGAGGCGAACTTGCTAAGCGCAGAGTAGGTCGGTTCTGCGGGCGGGTAAGCTCGCCCGGCAGCCAGAACAGTTTGTGCCGGAGCTTGCTCAACGTATAGCTTTGCCATTCCGCGGGAAGACAAGTCCGCTGAAAAGCTGTGACCAAGTTGTAGGCCAGACGAATTACTTCCAGATACAGGGCGTTGGCCGCAAAAGCGCGAGTCGGAATCTTCGTCAGCGCATAGCTCTCACGAATTTCCCGGATGCGTCGCTCCATTCCGGCACGGCCATCGTAGAAGCGCCAAACCCCCGCCGGTGTCAGGGGCAGATTCGTGTGCCAAGCTCGATATGCATAACGCTCCAAGGTAAACAAAGTCGGCGCCGGATCACTCTCCTCGATCTTTCTCCGTGCCACAATGCAACGCCGTGCGTCAGGCCAACCCTGGACATGGTGCTCAAACTCCGCGATCTCCCAGCTGGAATTCATCGGTTCATAGCGCAAAACTCTGAGCGCGCGCTTCAGGGAGAGGATCATGCGCGCAACCACAGAATACTGGGCGAAACGCACTTCCAGCATCTCCAACACCGGCCCGTAGCCGAAGCCCGCATCGGCGCGCACGCGGAGTTCTCGGATGTCAGAAGGTGTGGAGAGAAAACAGCAGGCCAACAGTTCCTCGCTGCCCGCCCAGGTTCCCGCATCGCCGCGTCGCAGTTCGACATCCCAGAGGAACGCGGAGTTTGCTTCCACGCAGAGCAGCGGATCATAGGATCGTTTGCCGCGATAGCGCCGATTGTAGCCAACCTCAGCACCTTCTTGGCGACCAAATGAAGTGATCACGGTGCTGTCTAGATCGAAGATAAGTCGCGAACGACGCTCCGGCACGTGGATGAACCTGTGCAACAGGCGATCATTGATGCGATGTAATTCCTTGCGAAGATCAGCCGGGGCATTCAACAAGAATCGTCGCAAGGTCTGTGGGTCCGGAAAGCTGGGCAAGCCGGTCAGGTAGTGAAAGGTTGTATCCGGGCGTAAGAGAGATGCCGTCTCGATGCGATCGAGTCCCAATAAGATGACATAGACCAAAGCGAGCAAGAGTTGCGAAATGCTATAGTCCCGACAGTGCCGTGGGTAATGAATTCTCCCAGCTATAAAGTTACGGATATGCAGCAGTCGCAGGAATTCGTTAAAGAAGTAGGTTCCGGAAAAGTGGCTCAGACCCCGATTATTACAGGCGATTTTAACGCTTCGCGGGGATCTTCGAGTTTGCATGGTACATTAACCCATAGTTAGCATAAGCCGCAAAACGCCGACATGCACCGAACCCGCATCAAATGGGCCTATTATTGCACTTTTCGGTCTCCAATAGCGCCGGATTTAGGTAATAACGAGCCCGGAACGGCGGCTCACGAAGCAGAACCGCCAGAAGAAAACTGTACACATCAGCA
>WNGC01000301.1_pt1 | contig 28204 bp, 29 predicted proteins | sample 5400051 | NCBI WGS metagenome assembly WNGC01 (sample SAMN13153368, study PRJNA577476) | soil metagenome | isolation source: 20 cm soil or saprolite under grassland replicate 2 | place: USA:California | collected 2016-06-15
CTCTTTCTCGATCGACTATCGTCTGGTCCAGGAGGACCCGGATCCTGGCTCCACGCCAGTGATAACAAGCGAGGCAAGCATTCCGCGCTCCCGCGTTGACGTGGTGCGCGCGAAACTCGGCCTACCTCCCGCGACCTTTACGATGCTGAAGGCGGGTATCGAGGCGGCGGCGGACGACATGGCCGTGGCCGTCACCTTCGTGCGCGCGAACGCGGTGCGCTTCGGCGTCGACCCTCATCGCATTGCGCTCGGTGGCTTTTCGGCCGGCGCGCGCACCGCACTCAACGTCGCATACGGCGAGCGGGTACCGGTGTCCGCAGTGGCGAGCCTCTCGGGCTTCATTGGGCCGGACGACCTTATGCGGCACGTTACCGGAGAAGGTCAGCCGCCTGTGCTGCTCCTCTCGGGCGAACACGACCTCGATTACATCGCTAAATCGTTTGCCGGAACGGCAGCGTATTTCCGCGCCAAGGGGTTGCTGCACGGCGCATATGTGGTGCCGACCGTAGACCACTTTTATCCGGCAACCAGCACGATTCCACTGCTCGACGGCAAGACGACGACGGTCGAGGGAGTGATGGCGGAGTTCTTCGCTACGTACTTGGCGCGGGTCGATCACGCCAGAGCGCCATCTGCCCGAATTTGATGCGGATTCCCACGATCCTCGACCCGAGTGGTAGCCGCCAGTGTCCGCTATTGCCGATTCTGTTGAACGACTCGTTTTCCACCGACCGTGAAAAAATTTTAGCCGTCTCCGCAGCCGAGCCTGGTCCTCGCTCTCGACAAACCGATCTGACCGGGGCGCGAGGGTAGCAATCGCCCAGAGGGTTGACCAAGTGCTCGCGAGCCGCGCGACGACCGGCGCGAAGTCTTCGATGAAGCGAGGGTTGCGAAAACTCCTGCTCAATTGCTCAAGCCCGCTGCGGTGGTTTTCTCTCGGTAAGGTCGAATCGGGGTGCTGCTTTTTCGTTGACACTCCGCGCTCATGAACACGTCTTCCCTCTCCGGCAATCCGGATTTCATCAAGCTGTGGACCGGCTTCACGATCGCGCGGGTCGGAAGCCAGATCACGGTGCTCGCGTTACCGCTCACGGCCGTGCTGCTCCTCGGCGCCGGCGCAACCGAGACGGGCCTCCTCGTCGCGGCGCAGATGGCGCCGTCGATCGTGGCGGGCCTCTTCATCGGTGTGTGGGTCGACCGTCTCCCGCGGCGTCCGATCATGGTCGTCTCCGACCTCGGGAGTGCGATCGTGATCGGCACCGTCCCGCTCGCAGCCGCCCTCGGAACGCTCAGTCTCACGCAGCTCTACATCGTGTCGTTCGTCGGTGGGGCGTTCGCCGTCTCGACCGACCTCGCTCGTGCCGCGTTCGTCCCCTCACTCGTCGGGCGAACACGGCTCGTTGCGGCGAACAGCCGGTTGCAGGCCTCGAACGCCGTGGCGCAGGTCGCAGGGCCGTCGCTCGGGGGCATCCTCGTCCAGGCCCTCACCGCACCGATCGCGATGCTCTGGGACGCGGTGGGCTTCGTCGTGTCGGCCGTCTTCATCGCGGCCATCCGAGCAGCCGAGACGCCGCGCCCACGCGAGACCGCACGGAGCGTCTGGCACGAGGTCACCGACGGCCTGCGCTGGGTCCGCGAGCAACCGATCGTGCTTCGCTCCATCACCGCGATCGCGCTCGCGAACATCGAGTGGTTCGCGGTCCAAGGGGTGCTCGTCGTGTATGCGACACGCGAGCTCGGCCTTTCGCCGGCGCTGCTCGGCATCTCGCTCGCCGCGATCGGTCCGCTCAGCCTGCTGGGGGCCGCGCTCGCGGGACCGCTCACGGCGCGATGGGGTCTCGGGCCGGTGATGATCGCCGCCCTCTTCCTCGAAACGTTGAGCCGGCTGCTGCTTCCGTTCGCCGGGGGAACGCCGGTACAGGCGGCGACCGTGCTCGGCCTCTCGCAGGCGCTCCTTGGCCTGACCGTACCTCTGTGGGTCGTCGGGTCGGCGAGCCTGGTGCAGGCGCTGACGCCTGAGCATCTACTGGGCCGGGTGAGCTCGGCGACCCGCTTCGTCGGGTTCGCAGTCGCGCCGCCGGCCGCGTTCGCCGCCGGAATCGTCGGTGACCTGATCGGCTTGCGGCCGACGCTCTTCGCGTGCGCGGCCATAGCGGCCCTCGCGTTCCTGTACCTATTCTTCTCGCCCGTCCGGCGGTACCGGCAGCCGACGCCGCAACCGGAGCCGGCTTAGCGACACGCCGCCCGCAGAAGCGCAAACTCAAATGGTGGCGCCGCAGCTCTGCTCGCATCTTCGTAAAGCGCGCGATCACCGCCCGAACACACCGGACGGCTGCGAGGAGTGCCTCGCGTCGGGAGACTCCTGGGTGCATCTTCGGCTCTGCCTGGAGTGTGGTCACGTCGGATGCTGCGACGACTCGCCGAACAAGCACGCGACGAAGCACTACCGCGCGACGACGCATCCGGTGATCCGCTCCTTTGAGCCGAGCGAGCGCTGGCGCTACTGCTACCCCGACGATCTCTTCGTCGAGTAGCAACGCTCAACGAGAGCTCGTCACCCCCACCCGCGGGCAGAGATCGCGGAGCACGCACGCCGAGCACCGCGGTCGTTGCGCGACGCAGACCTCGCGCCCGTGCCGGATGAGGTTCATATGCAGCGCGTACATCTGGTCATCGGGCACGCTCTCCTGAAACGCGGCCTGCGTGGTGACCGCATCCGCTCGCGGCGGTACGAGCCCGAGCCGGATCGCGACACGGTGCACGTGCGTGTCGACCGGGAAGAACGGGCGGTCGAGCGAGAAGAGCAGCACGCATGCCGCAGTCTTGGGTCCTACCCCCGGTAGCGCTACCAGCGTGTCCCAGAGATCTTGGTCCGGCATCGCCGTGAATGCGCGGTCGTCGAGAGGAACGCCGCTCTCCCGGATCGCGCGAAGCATCGCCCGGATGCGGACGGCCTTCGTGGGCCCGAGACCGCCACTGCGGATCGCCCGGGCGAGGGCGGGGAGCGGTGCGTCCGCAACCTCGTCCCAGTCGGCGAAGCGTCGACGGAGATCGGCATACGCGCGGTCGCGGTTCGTGTCGCTCGTGTGCTGCGACAGCACCGTGAGAACAAGCTCCTCGAGCGGCGGGAGGTGTCGAGGTGGTGGCGGAGTGCCGTACGCCGTAGCGAGACGGCGCGCTATGGCGCGAAGACGGCGCCGGTCCACGATTCCCCGAGCGTATCGGGAATTGCGGGAAAGCCGGCAACGTTGGGATAAAGTGACCGGATGGCCGAGGACGCCTTCGAGACCGAGGCGCTCACGTTTATTGATGCGCTGTACCGAACGGCACTCCGGATGACCCGATCGGAGGCGGACGCCGAAGATCTCGTGCAGGAGACATATATCCGCGCTCTTCGCTTTCGCGAACAGTTCACGCCGGGGACCAACCTCAAGGCATGGCTCTTCCGGATCTTGACGAACACCTTCATCAACGCCTACCGGAAGCGCTCCCGGCAGCCTCAGACGGCCGAGCTGGACGACGTCGACGAGTTCTCGCTCTACCGGCGGATGTCTCAGGAAACGCCCGGGTCGAATTCTTCTGATCCCGAGAAGGAATTCCTGGACGGGATCGTGTCGAGCGAGGTGAAGGAGGCCCTTGCGGCCCTTCCGGAGAAGTTCCGGACGACGGTGCTGCTCGACGTCGAGGGGTTCTCCTATAAGGAGATCGCCGAGATGGTCGGAGTTCCGATCGGGACGGTGATGTCGCGGCTTCACCGCGGGCGCAAATTCCTCCAGCAGCGACTCTTCGACCTCGCCCGCGAGCGCGGCATCGCCGCGCTCCGGACAAGCGGGCCACGGCCGGACTAGGAGGGCGGGATGGACTGCGACGATTGCCTCGAGAAGCTCTACGAGTTCCTCGACCAGGAGCTCGGGTCAAATGAGCGTAAACAAGTCGCGAGCCATCTCGAAGGGTGCACCGACTGCGGCGACAACCTCGCGTTCGAGGAGCGCTTCCTGAAGGTCATCCGCGACTGCGGGACCGCCGATGTCGCTCCCGCGGAGCTTCGACGACGCGTCGCGGAGCGGCTACGGAGCGACGTTCCCCCGACGACGGCTTGAACTCTTTCCGGTCAGGTCTGTTGACATCTGCAACGTGAGTGTGTCTATATAACCGTGCAATGCGTGGCCAGAAGGAGGTGATTCCCTAATGCCAGCAAAGAAGAAGGCGAAGAAGTCCTCGAAGAAGAAGCACTAAGGTTGTCTTGCGACGACGAGAGTCGTCGCTTTTTTGATTTTCGAGCCTGGCACCTTTCGCGAACCCGCCGATCCGCGTAGGCCTCGCGGATCGGTTTCTTTTTGTCCGAGTACGCTCGATCGCATCCCACAGCGGCGTGCACTCCCACCCATCCAGCGGCTCGCGGTCGCGGCCGGTGTCCTCGTGGCGGCCACGATCGCCTCACTTCTCCGGCTCGCCGCTTCGCCCGGCGCATCGATCTTTGGTATCGCCGCGCCGCTTTGTGGTATCGCGGTTGGGGCGCTTTTGGCCGGAAAGATGGCCAAATATGCGGGTCTTTACCACGGCGCGCTCGTGGGAGTCGGTTACGTGCTGGTCGAGGCGATCGGTCTGGCGCCGGCGCCGCTCGAGCCTTCGGGCGATGGGCTGGCCGAGGGAATTTCGATCATCGCGGGCGACGCGCTGGTTCTCGCGGTCGCAGCAGTTGCTGGTTGGATCGCAGCGCCGCAGGTAGCGTCTTCGTCTTCTTCGGGTACGGGCAGAGGTCGCTGATCGGACAGATGGGGCAGAGCGGCGTCGGTCGGCATACGCGACGACCATGGAGAACGAAGCACCAGGTCGCCTTGATCCAGTCCTTCTTCGGGTAGATCACCCGGAGGCTCGCCTCGATGTCCTTACCCGCGCGGTGCAGGCGAAGCCGCTCGGCCACGCGAGCGACGTGGCGGTCGACGGCCACCGCGGGGACTCCAAAGGCCGCTCCGAGGACGATCGATGCCGTCTTGCGACCGACCCCATGCAGCCGGGTGAGGGCGTCCATGTCGGAGGGCACCTCTCCATCGAACTCCTCGAGGAGGCCATGGGCCATCGCGCGCAGCGACTTCGCCTTCTGGTTGTAGAAGCCAGTCGCCTTGATGTCCCGCTCGAGGACCCCCGCAGGCGCCGTCGCGTAGTCGGCCGGGCTCCGGTACTTCGTGAAGAGAACCCGGGTGACCTCGTTGATCCGCTCGTCCTGCGCCTGCGCGGCCAGGATCGTGGCGACCAGGAGCTCCAGTGGAGACGAGAAGAGGAGCGTGGGTCCCCAGTCCGGATACGCCTTGGCGAGGCGGGTCAGGATCTTCCGGGCCCGCGACCGGAGCGGGGGATCGGGGCGCGCGATCGCACGGGGCTGTTGTCGCTTGGGCCGCGCGGGCATCGCTGAACCATACTCGCGAGGCGACTAGGCGAGAGCCGCGCCCTCCCGCAGATCGGCCCAGGTGATGAGGACCCGAAACGCACGGCACCACACCACGACGCTTTTGTAGCTTCCCACATCCGCGAGTGCCGGGAGCTCGTAATTAAACGACCCGTTCGTGGCCTTCAGGGCGCCGAGATAAAGACTCGTTCTCTCGTCCCATCTGCCTCCGCTCTCGGGTGAGAGGTAGACATGGACGTCCGGAGCGTTGGTCAGCATGACGTCCTCGAAACGAACGTAACGGATGCCGCCGATGTCGACGATCCGCACCACACCTCTGCCGTTGTGGATCGCATCGACATATCGAAGCTGGCCTGAGCCCAGCACGCGCGGACCAACCGGCCTGGGTGCCGTTTGGGCGGCCTCCGCTTCGTTGGGGGTGAGGCTCGGTGATGGCAGCGCCTCATTCATATAGGTACGAACGAAGAGCGGTGAGGCTAGGTACCAGACGATGGCGGCGACCGCTACCAGGGTCACGAATGCGCCGGCGAGTCGCGCAGGGTGGGCGGAGAAGGAGCGCCCGGTGCCTGTCACGGTCACATGCTGGCACGGCCCTTGATTGACGCCTGCTCGGCCGCCTCCTACGCTCGTCCGTCAAACGCGGGTCGCTCGATGCGTGAGGAATGCGCGAAGGCCCGAAGACGCAAATCGCATGTGGGAGGATCGAATGCAGCGACGTTGGTACACAGCGGGTGCGATCATCGCCGGCCTCGCGATGGTGGCAGCGGCATGCACACCAGGGACCGGTGGTGGTGGTGGTGGCACGACGAAAGGCGAGATCATCATCGCCAGCGACCAGCCGACATCCGGTGGCGACGCCTCGGACGGCCTGCCCGCCCAGAACGGGATCCAGTACGCGGTTGAGACCGCGGGCTCGATCAAAGGATTCAAGCTCACCTTCAAGGGCTGGGATGACACCGTCAACGGCACCCACGACCCACAAAAGGGCGCGCAGAACATCCAGGAGATGATCTCCGACTCGAAGATCCTCGGGATGATCGGGCCGAACAACTCGAATGTGGCGCGCGCGATGATCCCGATCGCGAACCGCGCGAGCTTCACGATGATCAGCGCAGCGAACACCAACGAGTGCCTCACGCAGACGTTCCCGTACTGCGAGGCGGACACCGGCACGACGCCGGCGAAGCTCCGGCCAAACGGCGTCAACAACTACTTCCGCGTGGCCGCGGCTGACACCTTCCAGGGACCCGCGGCGGCGGACTTCATCGTCGATACGCTCAAGATCACGAAGGTCGCGGTCTGGTCTGACAACGAGACCTTCGGCAAGGGCGTCGCTGACAAGTTCACGGCGGAGTTCACAAAGAAGGGCGGTACGGTCGTCCTCCGTCAGGACTTCGACACAAAGACCACCAACGACTGGAAGCCCTTCCTCACCGACGCCAAGAACAAGGGCGCGCTGGCCGTCTACGCCGGCGCCACCAGCGGCACCAAGATCTGCATCCCACGCGCCCAGATGAAGGGCATCCTGGACGCTCCCTACATGGTCCCGGACGGTGGCGTGAACTCGCAGTGCATCAAGGACGCGGCCGATAACGGCGCGAACCTCTACGGCACCGTCGCCGCGGCGGACGCAAACCAGAACCCCGACGCTAAGGCGACGATCGACGCGTTCAAGGCCAAGTTCACCAAGAAAGAGGACATCGGCTCGTACACCTTCCCGGCCATGGACTGCGCGAACATCCTCATCGACGCGATCGGCCGGGCCATCGATGCAAACGGCGGCAACCTGCCGAGCCGCGAGCAGGTCCGCGCCGCGGTTGCAGCGACGAAGGGCTTCAAGGGCACGACGGGCACGTACACGTTCGACGCGAACGGAGACCCGACCTCGCCCACGATGGCGATCTTCCAGACCAAGGGCTCACCGCTCGACTGGATATTCGTGAAGCAGTTCGGAGTCGGGGGCTAGCTAGCAGACACACGTGAGTGGAGGGGGCGGAGCTCGTCCCCTCCCCGCTTGGGGGGGCATGTGGTCGGCTCGCTGAAACAAGCACGGATCGCGTTCGTCGAGGCTCCAATCGGTCGTCTCGTCAACCTGTTGGTAATCCTTGCCGTTCTCTACGCGATCTTCATCCTGGGAACGAAGATCTTTGCGCAGGGACCCAGCTACTTCCTGCAGATCCTGACGTTCGGGGTGGCCAACGGGGCTATCTACGCTCTGGTCGCTCTCGGCTACACGATGGTCTACGGGATCATCGAGCTCATCAACTTCGCGCACGGCGACCTGTTCACGCTCGGCGGGTTCATCTCCGTCTTCCTGCTCCCGATCTTCGGACTTGACGCGAGCAAAGCCGGCACGGCGGGGATCATCCTGCCGCTCATCGCGGTCTTCATCGTGACGATGCTCATCTGCGGCGCCATAAACGTGACCATCGAGCGTGTCGCCTACCGACCGCTCCGCCACGCACCACGTCTGGCTCCGCTGATCACCGCAGTTGGAATGTCGTTCGTCCTCGAGGGAGTGATGTTCCTCTGGAAGGGTCCCTTCAACGTGCCCTATCCGAACCTGCTGCCCACGACTGGCTTCGTGATAGGCGGTGCCACGATCGGCGTGAAGGACATCTTCGTCATCGTGGTCGCAGCCGTCCTCATGATCGTGCTGGCCCTCTTCGTGAATCGGTCGACGCTCGGGAAGGCCATGCGCGCGACAGCCCAGGACCAGGACGCGACCGAGCTGATGGGGATCGACATCAACCGCACGATCGCGGCGACCTTCTTCATCGGCGCGGTTCTCGCCGGCGCCGGCGGAACGATCTTCGGTCTCTACTACAACACGATGGTCTTCGATCTCGGGTTCTCGGCCGGTCTCTTCGCGTTCACCGCGGCCGTCTTTGGCGGCATCGGGAACATTCAGGGAGCGGCCCTCGGCGGGCTCCTCATCGGTCTCACCACCGCGCTCTGGGACGGGTACATGGAGTCGACGTGGACGCAGGTCATCATCTTCGCGATCCTGATCCTCGTCCTGGTCTTCAGGCCCACCGGCCTTCTCGGGATGCGAGTACCGGAGAAATGAGAACGCTTCTCTCACGCCTCGGATCCATCCTGGAGAACGACCCTCGGAAAAATCCGAACGCGGTCGTGTTTCTCGTCCTCACGGTGGCGACGATCGCGTTTCCGATCGGGGTACAGGTCGTCACGCGAGGCAGCGGCAGCTTCCTCATCTCACAAGCCGCCGACGCCGGCGTCTACATCCTTCTGGCGATCGGATTGAACGTGGTCGTGGGATTCGCGGGCCTCCTCGACCTCGGCTACGCGGCGTTCTTCGCGATAGGCGCGTACACCTACGCGTTCGTCGCCTCGGACCACATGGAGTTCACGCCGATCCACCAGGCCATCCACATCCCGTTCTGGATCGCATTGCTCGTCGGCATGTTCGCCGCCGCGGGCGCCGGGGCGATCCTGGGCGCGCCGACCCTTCGGCTGCGAGGCGACTACTTGGCCATCGTGACCCTCGGCTTTGGGGAGATCGTGCCGCGCCTCTTCCGGAACGCTTCGACCTGGACCAGCGGCGTCAACGGCATCTCCGCCCTCGACACTCCGGCGCTGCCGATCTGGCTGAATGGCCCGTGGTCCGGCGATGCGCTGGCGATCGTTCCGAACTTCAAGATCATCGACCCGCTTGCCTACTACGTGATCATGGCCATTCTCGTCGCGATCTCCGTCGTGCTCGTGAACAATCTGCGTAGGTCGCGCATGGGTCGCGCGTGGATGGCCGTCCGCGAGGACGAGGTCGCGGCGGCGGCGATGGGCGTGAACACGGTCGGCGTCAAGCTGCTCGCCTTCGGCATCGGCGCGGCGTTCAGCGGCTTCGCCGGGACGTTCTATGGGGCCAAGCTGTCGCTGGTGTCGCCCGAGAACTTCGGGTTCACGGTCTCCATCACGATCCTGATCATGGTGGTACTCGGGGGGATGGGGAACATTCCGGGCGTCATCGTCGGAGCGCTCCTCATCTACTACGTGATCTTCAACATCCTGCCTGGCCTCCCACAGCAGGCCGTCGACTTCGCGAACTCGCTCGGCGCCACGAGTCTCAATACCCCAAGCGGCGACTGGCCGGGTCTCGCCGGGGAGGTGCAGCGACTGAAATACCTCATCTTCGGTCTGATCCTTGTGCTCACCATGCTGCTTCGACCGCAGGGCCTCCTGCCGAGCCGGCAGCGCGCGGAAGAGCTCCAAAAGGGTGTCCACGAAGACACCACGATCGAAGACGTAAACGCGGAGACGGCATGACCGTCGAAGCCACGGCCGAGCCGATCCTGCGCATCGACCATGTGACCAAGCGCTTTGGCGGCCTCGTGGCGGTGGACGACGTCACCTTCGACGTCAAGAAGGGTGAGATCTTCGCGCTGATCGGACCGAATGGCGCCGGCAAGACGACGCTCTTCAACGGCATCACCGGGATATTCCCGCCGACCGAGGGACGGATCGTCTTCCAGGGCCGCGAGATCACCGGCGCAAAGCCACACCAAGTCGCGGCGTTCGGCATCGCGCGGACCTTCCAGAACATCAGGCTCTTCGAGTACATGTCCTCTCTCGACAACGTCCGTCTGGGCCAGCATTGCCGCATGCACGCGAAGCTCTGGGACTCTCTTTTCAAGACGCCCGCCGAGCACCGCGAGGAGCAGCGCGTAACAGACCGCGCGATCGAACTCCTCCAGTTCGTCGGAATCGAGCAGTACACCCACGTCTACGCGCGCAACCTGCCCTACGGCTCGCAGCGCCGTCTCGAGATCGCCCGCGCGCTGGCCACGAATCCCGCTCTTCTGCTCCTTGACGAGCCCGCTGCCGGCTTCACGCCGCAGGAGAAGGTCGAGCTCATGGGACTGGTGCACAAGATCGTCGACCAGGGGATCACGGTCTTCCTCATCGAGCACGACATGAAGGTCGTCATGGGCGTGTCCCGCCGGATCGTGGTGCTCGACCACGGCGAGAAGATCGCCGAGGGAACGCCCGAGCAGGTGCGGCGCGACCAGCGCGTCATCGAGGCGTACCTCGGGACCCAGCACTAGATGGGGCTGCTGGACGTCGCGGGCATCAACGTCTTCTACGGCCGCGTGCAGGCGCTCCGCGGCGTCTCCCTGAGCATCAACCCTGGAGAGATCGTCGGGCTGATCGGATCGAATGGCGCGGGGAAGACCACGACGCTGCGCACGATCTCCGGTCTCAACCACGCGACGACCGGGCGGGTGGTCTTCGATGGCCGCGATATCACCGCCGTACCGGCCCACGATGTCGTGCGCGCCGGGATCGGCCATGCCCCCGAGGGCCGACGCCTCTTCCCGCGGATGATCGTTTTCGACAATCTGATGATGGGGACGTACGCGCGGAAGGATCGCGCCGGTATTCAGGCGGACATCGCGCGCGTCTACGATCTCTTTCCCCGTCTCAAGGAGCGCACGAAGCAGCTCGCCGGGACACTCTCCGGTGGCGAGCAGCAGATGCTGGCGATCGGACGCGCGCTCATGGCACGTCCGAAGCTCCTCATGCTTGACGAACCCTCGCTCGGCCTCGCCCCGATCCTCTGCGAGTTGATCTTTCGCGTGCTGACCGACATCAACGGGCAGGGGACGCCGATCCTCCTGGTCGAGCAGAACGCGACCAAGGCGCTCGAGATCGCGCATCGCGCATACGTTCTCGAGACTGGCTCGATCGTCCAGACCGGCACCGGCAAAGAGCTCCTCTCGTCGCCCGACGTGCAGCGCGCGTACCTCGGTATGTGATCGTTCGGCTTCCTTAAACTTCGCGGGTGACACCGAACATCCAGGTGCCCGCCGACGTCGAGCGGGTTGTGGCTCGGCTCGTCGCGGCGGGGCACGAAGCCTACGTCGTCGGTGGCTGCGTTCGGGACGCGCTGCGCGGCGTCGATCCGCACGACTGGGACATCGCGACGAGCGCTACGCCTGACGAGATCCAGAAAGTCTTCCGGCACGCGCTCTACCTGAACCGTTTCGGGACGGTCGTCGTGCGCCAGGGCGATCACGACATCGAGGTCACGACCTACCGGGTCGAGGCCGACTACGCCGACCACCGCCATCCGGCCACCGTAGCCTTCACCGACTCGCTCCACGAGGATCTCTCGCGGCGCGACTTCACGATGAACGCCATGGCCTGGCGGCCCGGGGTCGAGGGACGGTCGGGCGAGCTCGTGGATCCGTTCGGCGGGCAGCGGGACCTCGAAGCCCGCGTCGTGCGAGCCGTCGGCGAGCCGCGCGAACGCTTCGCGGAAGACGCATTGCGGATGCTCCGCGCGGTCCGCTTCGCGACGCGGCTCGGCTTCGTGATCGACCCGCGTACCGCGGACGCGATCCGCGACTGCGCGGCCCTCGCGACGAGTCTGTCCGGCGAGCGGGTCCAGCAGGAGATCACGAAAATGCTCGAGGCGCCGAAGCCGTCGGAAGCCTTTCGCCTGCTCTCCGACCTCGGACTCCTCGAAGTGATCTGCCCGGAGCTCGAGATCGCGAAAGAGACTCCGCAGGACAAGGCGGTCGCACAGAACGTCTTCGAGCACTCGCTCGCGACGCTCGACGCGACGCCGTCCGACGACCTCGTGCTACGGCTCGCCGGACTCTTTCACGACATCGGAAAACCGGCGACCTTCGCGGACGGGCACTTCCACCAGCACGAGTTCGTCGGCGAGGCGACCGCACGAGACATCCTGCGCCGGTGGCGCTTCGACAAGGAGACGGTGACGAGAGTCACGCATCTCATCCGGAATCACATGTTCTGGTACCAGAGCGAGTGGACACCTTCGGCGGTCCGCCGGTTCGTGCGAAAGGTCGGCCTCGAGAACATCCCGGCCCTTTTCGCGCTCCGCAGGGCCGACAACATCGGCAGCGGCGCGCGATCGCCGCGCATGTACGCGCTTGAGGCGCTCTGGGAGCGGGTGCAGGAAGAGATCCGTGCCGCGTCCGCCTTCTCGCTCAAGGATCTCCTCATCGACGGCAACGACGTCATGAAGGAGCTTGGTATTCCGCCAAGTCGGCGGGTCGGCGAAATCCTGAACGAGCTCTTCGAGCGCGTCACCGATGATCCGAAGCTCAACACACGCGAAAGCCTCTTGAAGCTGGCGCGCGAGCTAGGCGCGGGCTAAGACTTCAACGCGGCCGAGAGAGGGGTCGCGGCTAGCGCGCACAAACCGGGCCGAGGGGGCTGTCGTGCTCGCGGGTCCCTCCCTCGACTACGCAGGGTCTCGGGTCCCACTGCGCGCGCCAGCCCCCTCGTCCCGGTTCTAGGTCACCCCGCGGCTAGTTTGCTGTGTTAGCTCGTCGGGTAAGCGCTGCTTCCGACAGTTGAGACCGGTCGGGTCGAGCCGTTGCCGGCTTTGCCCGCGGGCTCGGTCGTGCGGACCTTGTCGACGCTCTCGCTGAGACGACGACGCGCTTCGTCACCGGGGAACGGCGCGAAGAGCAGGGCGATCGCGGCGCCGACGATCGCGCCGAGCACGAGCCCGAGCGCGAGCGTCCCGAAGATCGTTCCATCGGAGTGGCCACCGACGGCGCGGCGCACCTCGCTCTTTCCTTCACCGAACAGATCATTTGCGCGCTTGGTCGCTTCACCCTTCAGGTCATCGACGACGTCCTGAAGATCCTTAACGCTCACCATGGCAGCAGCCTCCTCTCGCGCTCGAAGCGCGGATCAGGCCTGTGCAGGGCCGGTGCCACCGTCGCCTGTCGCTCCGCTGGGCGGCCGAGAGAGCGCGGCCTCGATGAAGGGATCGATGTCGCCGCCGAGCACGCGAACCGGATCGCCGATCTCGACGCCCGTCCGATGGTCCTTCACGAGGGTGTAGGGGTGAAGGATGTACGAGCGGATCTGGCTTCCCCAGTCGGCTGACCGCATCTCGCCTCGTTCCTTCGCTTGAGCCGCCTCCTGCTCCCGCACCTGTCGCTCCAGGAGACGCGCGCGGAGGATCTTCATCGCGGTCTCCTTGTTCTGGAGCTGCGACCGCTCGTTCTGACACGCCACGACGATGCCGGTCGGGAGGTGGGTGATGCGGACGGCCGTCTCGGTCTTGTTGACGTTCTGCCCGCCCGCTCCGGTCGCGCGATAGGTGTCGATCCGGAGGTCCTCCGGCCGCACCTCGACCTCGGCCTCGCTCTCGACCTCCGGTGTGGGATCCACGAGGGCGAACGAGGTCTGGCGCCGCCTCTGGAAGTCGAACGGCGAGATGCGCACGAGCCGATGCGTGCCTCGCTCGGTTTTCAGGTAGCCATACGCGAACGGTCCCTCGACGGTCAGCGTGGCACTGCGGAAACCGGCTTCATCGCCCGGAGTGGACTCGAGCAGCTCGGCTTTGAAGCCACGCCGCTCGGCCCAGCGGAGGTACATACGCACGAGCATTTCGGCCCAATCGGCGGCGTCGGTGCCTCCGACCCCCGCCGAGATCGCGAGGACGGCGCTGCGCTCGTCGTACGGTCCCGAGAGCTGCGCTTCGAGGCTCGCGCGGGCAACCTCTTCGCCGAGCTCAGCGGTGTCGTGCGCGATGTCGGCTTCCATCTTGGGATCGCCGTCGGCGAGCGAGGCAAGCTCGCTCAAGTCTTTCGCGCGCGCGCGAAAGCGCTCCCACCGTTCCAGACGATCGCGCTGGTTGCCGAGTCGTTTCAGGATTTTCTGCGCGCGCTGCCGGTCCTGCCAGAGATCCGGCTTCGCGGACTCGGTCTCTAGCTTCGAGACCTCACGCGAGAGAGCGGGCAGGTCAAAGGAACACCGCCATGCGTTCGATGCGGTCACGCAGCGAGGAGAGGGACGCCTGGTCGATGGTCAAGGCCTTACCGTTTGCGCGGTCGTTCGAACGTGGTGGTCACCGGCTGGACGACCGGGGCCAGCTTGCCCGCCGCGAACGAGACGAAGGTCACGCAGGGGCAGTAGGTGTTGCGCGGACAGCGCGGGCAGTCGCCATCACAGTCGAGGGTCGCTCCATAGGAACACTTGAGGCAGTTGTCCTCGCAGACGATCCATTCCTTCATGCCGCGGATTCCTCTCTAGGGCGTGCCGGGTATTGACCTGTCGTCACAAGACCCGCCCACGCTCTCCCCACTGCGATTGTGTCGGTTTCCGTACGAATCTTATCCATGCGGGTGGGGCTTGAGAAGAGGGCAAAACACCAAAACACGGCCCGAAAATCTGTTCTTTTTAACGCTGGCGAGGTTTCCTCAGGTAATCCAGGGCGCCCTTGAACGGGCGCGGGCGGACGCCAAAAACGGGCTCGAGGGCGTTCCGGCGGGGCGTGTTGTCGACGGCCAGAAGGTCCAGCTGTGAGATCGTGACCGGCGGGTCGGACATGACGAGGCCCATCAAAAAGGCCGCCGGCTTCATGAGCGGGACCGGCACGTGAAGGGTCGGCCGGCGTTTGCCGGTGCCGCGCATCGTCTCGGCGAGCATCTCGTCGTAGGTGACGGGCTCGGCGCCGCCGATCTGGTGCACGCCCGCGATGTCGGAGCGCTGCACGGCCGTGACGAGCGCCTGCGCGATGTCGTCGACGTGGACCGGCTGGAAGCGGGCCTTGCCGTCACCGGGTACCGGAACGATGGGGAAGATCAGGCTGAACGCAAGACGGGGAAAGAAATCGTCGCCCTCCCCGAAGAGGAGCGACGGCTGCAGCACGACGTGCGCGATGCCAGATCCGGTGACGAGCGCCTCGCCTTCGCCCTTGCTTCGGAGGTATGGGTACGGCGAGGCCGGGTCGGCGCCGAGCGCACCCATGTGCACGATCCGGCGGACCCCGGCACGGCGGGCCTCGGCCACGACGTGCGCGACTCCCGCGACGTTCACCTCGGCGAAGCGCTGCTTGCGCTCGGTCGGAACGGCCACCGTGTGGATCACCGCATCGATGCCATCGAACGCGCCGTGGAGGGACTCGGGCTTGCGCACGTCGGCACGACGGACATCCATCTGCGTGCCAGCTCCGGGGAGCTCCTTCTCGGCACCGGAACGCTCGCTGATCAACGCGCGCACCTCGTGCCGGCCGAGGAGGAGCCGGGCGATCACGTGCCGACCCACGAACCCGTTCGCGCCGGTGACGGCTACGCGCATCGGCTCACCGCCTTTGTACTACGTGACTGTAGTAGTAGCACTCTGCGAGCGCGAGTCAAGACGGCCGCGCGCCGTCAGAATCGGGAGCATGATCCCTCCGCCAATCGAGTAGACGAGGCCGAGGAGCTGCGCTTCCTGGAGCCCGTCCACGAAGAGAGGGTCCAACCGCAGGAACGATGTGAGGAAGCGGAACCCGCCAAAAAGCAGCAGGTAAGCCCAGTACACGCGGCTTTCGGGAGGCTTTCCGCGGACGCGGCGCCAGTAGGCGACGAGCACGATGAAGATGAGCACCATGACGAGACCGTCGTAGGCCGCGACCGGGTGCACGTAATCGGTCTGACCGAGCGTCGCCGGATTCGTGTAGCGGACACACCAGGGCAGGCCGGAGCACGCGATCGCGTGATGCTCGCCGTTGATGACGTCGCCGATGCGCCCGATCGCCTCGCCGAGCGCGATGCCGATCACCGAGATGTCGAACATGAAACCGAGCGGAAGGCGCAGCCGGCGAGCGGCGAAGTATCCCGCGATCGTCGAGCCGACCGGCGCGCCGGTGGTACCGATCCCGCCGTTCCAGAAGGCGAGGACGTCGATGGGATGCGAGGCGTAGACATTCCAGTTGTCCAGAACGTGCGCGACGCGGGCGCCCACGAGGCCCCCAATGACCACGGCGATCGCGAAGGGATAGATCCGATCGTCGCGGATGAGGTAGCGCGCGGCGCGGAAGGAGACGAAGCTCCCGACGATCATTCCTACCAGCGAGAAGATCGAGTGCCAGGCGAAGCTCAGCGATCCGAGGTGTAGGTTCGGATCGAACGGGAGGTCGATCAGACCGCGAAAGTACGCGCCTGCGCGCGCGGGCGCGTAAGCAAGCGGAACAGCATCGTGACCGCCGCGGCGAACACGAGAACCGCGATGGTCTGGTCCTGCCGCAGACCGAACGCGTACGTCGGGTCGCCGATCCGGAGGAAGCCGAGGAGAAAGCGGCCCACCGCGTAATGCAGGGCCCAGATCCAGAAGATCACCCCGTCCGGCCAACGACCGATGAAGCGCCGCAGCCAGAGCGTGAGCGCAACCGCCGACAGGTCCCAGACCATGTCGTACGCGACGACGAGATGAACTGGTCCAGCCTGACCGAGCGTGTCCGGATGGGTGAAGCCCACGCAGATCCCTTCGGGCGGCGTGCAGGGCGTCGCGTGGTGCTCGCCGTTGATGATGTCGCCGATCCGCCCGATCGCGAATCCGAGGGCGATCCCGGGCGCGGCAGCGTCGGCGCCATAGCCGATCGGCACGCCGCGCCGTGTCGCGGCGATGAATCCGCCGAGCACGCCTCCGATGGCGGCGCCCCAGATCGCGATGCCGCCGGTCCAGATGAACAAGATCTGCACGGGATTTGCGAGGTAGTACGGAAGCTGGTCGATGACGTGGACGAGGCGCGCGCCGACGATCCCGCCGACCACGCCCCACGTGGCGACAGCCCACCCATCGTCCTCACTGATCTTCCCCCGAAGCAAGCGCAGCGGGAGCCAGACGCCGAAGAAGATGCCGACGGTCGTGAAGATCCCGTGCCATGCGAGCGTGATCGGGCCGAGATGAACGTTGGGATCAAAAGGAATCTGAATCACGGCGAGCGACGGCACGAGGCGCCACGGGTGGCACGGGGGAGCGGGTTGCGCGCGAGCCGTTGACCGGCCGCGTCAACAGCGACGGGTCCAAAGTGGTGGGGAGCGGACCGGTAGGCGAGCGCGCGACCCCGACCCCGGGACAGGACCCGTGGCGCGCTGAGCCTCAGCGAGATCACTTCCCGTGACATTTCTTGAACTTCTTGCCTGATCCACACCAGCACGGCTCGTTCCGGCCGGGCAATTTGCTTGGCGCCGTCTGAGATGTCGGCCGTCCGTTGCCACTCGTCGTTCGTGTGGTCGTCGTGTTGCCGGCGCCAGTCTTGGTCGTCTGCGCCTTCTGCCCCTGCTCTTCCTGTTCGGCTTGTTCCGCGGTCCGCACGGTGACGCGGAGGATGGTCTGGGCGACCCCACTCGCGATACGCGTTTCCATCTCTTCGAAGAAGCCGTGCGCCTCGCGCTTGTAGGCGACGAGCGGATCCTGCTGGCCGTAGCCGCGGAGATAGATGCCCTCGCGGAGCTCCTCCATTGCGGTGAGGTGCTCGATCCAGTGCGTGTCGATCGTGCGAAGGAGGACCCACCGCTCGACCGCACGGCTGAGCTCCTCGCCGAGCTCCTTCTCGCGCGCCTCGTACGTCTGCTCGACGATCTCCGCCACACGGTCACGCAGCTCGTTTTGGTTGCGCAGCTCCCCGAAGCTCGAGGCCACGAGGTCCGGCCGATTGAGCATCGCCCCGAGCCCGGCGGCGAGCTTCTCGCGGTCCCAGTCCTCGGGGTCCGGCGTCGGAGCTGCCGTGTCGACGAGGCCGTCCGCCTCCTGCCGCAGGAACTCGACGACGGTCTCGCGGACGTCGCCCTTATCGAGGATGAGCCGGCGCTGCCCGTAGATCACGGTGCGCTGGTTGTTGAGCACATCGTCGAACTCGAGCGCGCGCTTCCGGATGTCGAAGTTGCGCCCCTCAACCTTCACTTGGGCCTGCGTGATCGCGCCCGTGACCATCCCGGATTCGATCGGCGTCGTGTCGTCGAACCCGAGGCGCGCCATAAGCCCCGCGACCCGCTCCGAGGCGAAGATGCGGATCAGGTCGTCCTCGAGCGAGCTGAAGAACCGGGAGCTGCCCGGGTCACCCTGGCGACCGGAGCGGCCGCGGAGCTGGTTGTCGATGCGCCGCGCTTCGTGACGTTCGGTGCCGATCACATGTAGGCCGCCGAGATCGGTGATGCCCTCTCCCAGGAGGATGTCGACACCGCGGCCGGCCATGTTCGTCGAGAGCGTGACGGCGCTTCGCTGGCCGGCGTCCGCGATGATGAGCGCCTCCCGCTCGTGGTTCTTCGCGTTCAGGACCTCGTGCTTGATGCCGTGCCGGCGCAGCTGATCTGAAAGCCGCTCGCTCTTCTCGACGCTCGTCGTGCCGATGAGCACCGGCTGCCCGGCCTCGTTGCGCTCCTTCACCTCGGCGACCACCGCGTCCCACTTGCCCTGCTCGGTCTTGTAGACGAGGTCGGCGTTGTCCTTCCGGACCATCGGCTTGTTCGTGGGGATCTGGGTGACCTCGAGCTTGTAGACCTTGAAGAGCTCCTCGGCCTCGGTCGCCGCGGTACCGGTCATCCCGGCGAGCTTCGTGTACATGCGGAAGTAGTTCTGGATCGTGATCGTCGCGAACGTCCGCGTCTCGCGCTGGATCTTGAGCCCTTCCTTCGCCTCGACAGCTTGATGCAGGCCGTCGCTCCACCGCCGGCCGGGCATGAGCCGGCCGGTGAACTCGTCGACGATGATCACCTCGCCGTCCTTGACGACGTACTCCTTGTCCTTGCGGTACAGAGCTCGCGCCCTGACCGCGTTGTCCAGGTAATGCACCGCGGTCACGTCGCCCTCGTACATGTTCTTGACGCGGAGGAGCTTCTCGGCGCGCGAGATGCCCTCCTCGGTGAGCGTGACGGCGTGCTGCTTCTCCTCGATGACGTAGTCGGTGTCCGGCTGGAGCTGCGCCGCGACGCGCGCGAACGTGTAGTACGTCTCGGTCGCGTCCTCGGCCGGGGAGCTGATGATGAGCGGCGTGCGCGCTTCGTCGATCAGGATCGAGTCGGCCTCGTCGACGATCGCGTAGTGCAGCCCCCGCTGCTGCACCTGGTCGTTCAGGTCCATGGCCATGTTGTCGCGCAGATAATCGAAGCCGAACTCGCTGTTCTGCCCATATGTGATGTCGGCCGCGTACGCCTCACGCCGGCTGACGTCGCGCCAGTGCCGGTGCCGCGGATCGACCGCGTCCAGCTCCACGGCGGGGTCGTAGATCGCGCTTTTCTCGTGAGCGATGTAGGCGACGGTCGCCCCGAGGGCCTGATAGATCGGCGCCATCCACCCCGCGCCGGTCTTGGCGAGGTAGTCGTTCGTCGTGACGAGGTGCGCCCCCTTCCCCTCCAGGGCGTTCGCGTAGAGGGCGAGCGAAGCGACGAGGGTCTTGCCTTCACCGGTTCTCATCTCGGCGATGTGCCCCTTGTGCAGCGCCAGGCCACCCATGAGCTGCACGTCGAAGTGGCGCTGCTTGAGCGTCCGCTTCGCGGTCTCGCGGACGGAGGCGAAGACCTCGGGGAGGATGTCGTCGAGCGTTTCGCCCTTCGCCAGGCGCTCGCGAAAACGCGCCGTGCTCTGGGCGAGCTCCTCGTCGCTCTTCCCTTGAATCTCGGGCTCGAGCTGATTGATGCGCGCGGCGATCTTGCGAAGCTTGCGAAGCTCGCCTTCGTTCGAGTCGAACAACCCGCCGATGAAGCTCACGGGACTGCGAGTTGCGATCGCTAGGTGACCTGCAGCGGCAGCTGCAACCCCGGCGGGTTGAAGAGCGCGCCGACGGACTCGCCCTCGTGGATGCGGCGGATGGCCTCGGCGAACAGTGGCGCCACGGTGAGGACCTCGAACTTGCCGGTATTGGCGGCCGAGGGCCTGAGGGGCACCGTGTCGGTCGTGATGAGCTTCACGATGCCGCTCTCGGCGAACCGCTCCGCGGCGTTGCCCGACAGCAGCGCGTGCGTGCACGCGACGTAGATCTCGTTGACGCCGCGCTCCTGCAGGATGCGGATCGTGTTGAGGATCGTCGTGCCCGTGAGGATCTCATCGTCGATGATGATCGCGCGCTGCTTGTCGATGTCCCCGATGACCCCAACGACCTGGCTCTTTCCACTGTTGTCACGGTGCGTCTTCTGCATGAAGACGAGCGGAATGCCCAACGCCTCGGCAATGCGCCGTCCGACGTTTGCGTAACCGAGATCCGGCACGACAAGCGTGACGCCGTCCGGATCCTTTTCGACGATCGAGCGGAACGACTCGACGAGGAGGTTGCGGGCCGAAAGCTCGTCGCCCGGGATCGAGAAGAATCCCTGGATCTGCATCTGGTGCATGTCCATGGTGAGGAAGCGGTCGGCGCCGGCCACCCCGATGATGTCCGCCAGCAGACGCGCGGTGATCGGGACCCGCGGCTGGTCCTTCTTGTCGCTCCGGCCGTAGGCGTAATACGGCATCACGGCGGTGATGCGGCCCGCCGAAGCGCGCTTGAAGGCATCGAGCATGATCAGAAGCTCCATGATCGCGTCGCTGACCGACGGGCCCACGAGCGACTGGACGACGTAGACGTCGTGCTCGCGCGCGTTCTCGTTGATCTTGACGAAGATTTCGTCGTTGGGAAATTTCGTGACGTCGGCATCGCCGAGCGGGACCTCCAGGTGGGCGGCGATGTCTCTCGCGAACTTGGGGTGGGCGTTTCCGGTGTAGACGGACAGTCCTCGGAACACGGCTCCCCTCCTGCCGCGGATCGCAGGTCGTCCTGCATGAAAAGTATACGGGCGCTAGCCTCCGAAACGTGACCATCGCGACCGGCCATCGGCTGCGCTGGACGGCGGTCTGGGTGCTCGTCGCGGCGTGGTTCGTCGCACAGGCTGCCAACTTCGGCGGCAACGCCGTCCATCTCGTGCTGCTCATCGCCATCGCCATCCTCGTGTACGAGCTGCTGGCGGAGGACGCGCCCGCCCGCTGAGGCCGCTATCTCGGGGCGAGGCGGCTTCCAGCCATGAAACGCCCGCGGTCCAAAGCCGCCGCCGCGATCATCGCGTCAGTCTTGTCGAGAGGCTTGATCTCGAAGTGGGTATCGGTCCCGACCGAGAAGAGCGCGCCCGCCCGTGCCGCGCGCTCGAGGAATTCCCGATGCGGCACGCCGTAGCTCTCGTTGATCTCGATCGCGATGCGGCCCTTTACGCACAGATCGATGAGCCGCTCCTGCCACTCCTCGGGATACACGCGCTCGGGATCGCCGAGCGCTTGAAGCGCCGAGAACGTGGGATGGCCGAGGATGTCGATGCGGTCGCGGTCTATCCCCTCGGCGACCACCTCGAGCGTGCGCTCGAGTATTCGTCTCTGCAGCGCGGGATCGCTGAAGCGATCGCGTTCCTTAAAGGTCTTCATCCGGCCTTTCACGAACGCGCCGGCGTCGTCGTAGCCGATCCGCTTTCCGTCGAGGTTGATCTGGTGGATCGCACCGATGAGGTAGTGCAGCGACTCGCGCGTGTCGACGCCGAGCGGCGGAGCGACCCCGAGGTCGTACTCGAGACCGACCCGCAGACCGAGACGTGAAGCGTCGTCGATGTAGCGCTTCACGTCGTCCTCGTTGCGCAGCTTCTCCTTCCAGGGGTAGTGATCCGACACCCCGTGCGGTCGGGTGGCCACGCTCTTCGCGCGGTCCGCGAGCGACACCGTGCCGTCCGAGCGGTCGCTGTGCACGTGGTGATCGAAGAGCGCGCTCATATCTCCGGATGTCCGGCCCAGGCGGCTTCGACCATCGTCCAGAGGACTCCGGACACGAGCGTGTGCCCTCCAAGCAGCAGCGGAAATGGCGCCTCGCGCGCGGCCTCGGTGAACTCGCGCAGCGGCTTCGCCTCGATCCGCTCGGCCATGAAGAGATAGGACGCGAAGCGCTCGGCCGCGCCGGGGCGCCAGCCCAGGTGCGCGAAGAGGACGAGGGTGTCGAAGAGCATGCCGTCGCAGAGCTCTTGCATGCGCGCGAAGAATTCGCGCGGGCCGATCTTCTCGTACAGGAACCCGAGCGCGCTGCGCGCTTCGCCGGACGTGTCCCGGCCCGCGGCCTGCATGCCGCGCTCCTCCGCCAGCATTCGCACGCGACAGGCAGTCTGCGTCTCGATGAACGTCCACACCGGCGCGCCGACACGTCCGGCGACGAGCAGCTCCTTATCCGGCGTGGTGACAAGACGCATGAGCGCTTCGATACGGTCGGCGAGGATCTCCTGCCACGCGGGAAGCGAACGGAGCTCCGGGGGGCACTTCGGATGCCGGGCGAGGAGCGCGGCGTCGGTCGGCGTGTCCACATCCAGGAGCGTCGCCGCCGATTTCGCGAGCTGCCGCGAGGAGAGACCCGCCTGCTGGTGCAGGCGGCGCGGGAGTGGATTGTCGGTGGCCGGCAGGTCGATCGCGTCGAGCGCCGACGCGGGCGTGAACGCGACGAGATCGGCTGAGTACGAGTTGTTCGAGAGGACGACGGCCTCACTCGATTCGAGGTCCTCTCGCAGCGCGCGCAGCTCGCTCGTCTCGAGCAGCGCGCCGGCGCCGGCGCCGATGGTGCACACGCGGTCGAGCTTCTTCTCATGAACGATCCGAGAAAGCTCCTGACCGAAATGGAACGGCTCGGTCCGCGCGGGAAGGATCGCCGCGCCCTTTGCGCGAAAGGCCGCGGCCGCCTCCGCGTCGTTGGTGACCGCGTAGAGGCGCGAGAAACCCGCGTCGGCGGCACGCCCGAGAACGACCGCGCCGATAGCGAGCTTCACCGTGTCGAGCTGCCGCTCGATGTCGCTCGAGCCTCCGCGCCCAAAGAAGATCAGAAACGCGCTCACACCTGCGACGCTAGCTCACTCCCGCGATCAGCACGCAGCTCGAGTCGGACGAGCAGCACCAGGACAAGAGCGCTCAGGACCGCCCCGGCGATGACGCGCTCGTCCGCCGACGGGACCAGCTTCAAAACCGCGAGCCACTGCGGGTCGCTCCAGTTGAAGAGCTTCGAGGGGTCGTCGTTCACGTTGACCGGGACGGTGTCCCAGGCCTTGTCGTACAGGAACGCGGCGGCCTGGAAGAGCACGAACGACCACGCCGCCAAGAGGCCGAAGACGATGCGGGCGAGCCGCGATCCCAACATGCCGACGGACGTGCCCCAGGCGATCGCGACGAAAAGGATCGGCGCGAAATCGTCCATGAACCGCGACCCGAACACGCGTCCACCCCACCACTCCGCATAGGTCGCGTAGAGCACGAGCGCGGCGAGCCACACCAGCGATAGCCCGCGGAGGCGGCCGGCGACCTCGCCGGGCCAGCGCCATGCCCGGAGGAGTGCGAAGAATCCAAAGACCACGTAGGGCGTGTACACGAGGAGGCCCCGTGACGGAGAGAGCAAGAGGCCGTAGAGGCCGGTCTGGATCGGTGTGGCGAATGACTTGACGCCGTAGCCCTGCTCGAGAGGCGAACCGAACGCGAGATCGTTGTACGCGAGGAGCGGTGCCAGACCGATGACCGTCCCAACGAGCATCCAGAAGATGCGCGTCGGACGGAACCCGTGGAGGCCGAGGGCCACGAGGGCCGTGGTCTGGCGCACCACGCCGCCGAGCCCCAGCACCACTCCTGCGGCGAGGTCGCGAGAGAGTGGGATCGGCTCTTCGCGGAGCGTAAGCCAGAGCGCCGACGCGAGGGCGAGATGCACGCCCGAGTGCTGCCACAGCGCTTGGCTCGCGACCGTTCGCACGCTCGTGGCGAGGAAATAGAGAAGGATGAGCACAAGGGACCAACGCGGGCTCGCGAAGCGGCGCAGCACCGACCAGAGGACGAGGGTCGCGAGGATCTCGACGATCGCGGCGACGACATGCCCGCCGTGAACGAGAAGGCCGAGGTCGAGCGGGTTCGATCCCGTGAGCACGAACGGGGCGAAGAATGGCAGCGCGAGGATGCCCATGCCCGGCGGGAAGACCGAGCAGACGTGATCGTTCGGGCCCGGTGCGGGTGGACCGCCAAGGCTCCGCTTCGCCGTCGGCGGGGCCGTCGCCGTGGACTCACCGCAGGCACGGAAGAAATACGCCTCGCGGTCGAGCTTGTCCGTCGCTCCGGCGGACGGTGCGGTGAACTCGTCGTAGTCGACGTCGTGCTCGTTGATCACCGTCCACGCGAACAGCGCGTTCGGAAGGACGTCGGGGGACCACAGGCCCGGCGCTTCCCCGCCGCTCGGGGTGGTGTCGCTGGACCGGATGTCGTTCAGGTTGGCGAACGCGAGGATGAACAGGAGAAGGCCGCGGCCCAACCACCGCGAACGACTCATTCCTCGACCGCCACGACGTAGGCGCGCACCGCGCGGGCGCCGGCGGATCGCGCCGCGGCGGCCGCGTCCGAGAGCGTCGCGCCGGTTGTCGCCACGTCGTCGACGATCGCGACGCGCAGCCCCCTGAGCGAGCTCGCCTCGGCGACGAACGCTCCGCGGATGTTCGCGGCGCGCGCAGCGCGGTCGAGCTCGACCTGCGGACGCCCTCCGCGTATGCGGTGCAGGGCCGGACGCAGCGGCATATCTAAGCGCAGAGCGACGGCGCGCGCGAGAAGGGCAGCCTGGTCATATCCGCGTGCCGCCGCACGCGACGGATGGAGCGGGACCGGGACGATCGCGTCGACCGTCACGCCCTGGGCGAGATCGCGCGCGAGCTCGAGCGCAACGAGGGCGCCCAGCTCCGCCGCGAGCCCCGGCTCGCCGCCGTACTTCAGGCGGTGTATGGCGGCGCGGAGCGGCCCGGCGTGCGCACCCGCCGCTCGAAGGGCCAGGCGGCCGTCGTGCGCCACCGACTCGCACTGATCGCGGCAGGAGACGCAGAACCAGCTCCCGGGCTCCCCGCAGCCGGCACAGCGCGGCACCAGCAGGACGTCCCGGGCCGCGAGTGCGAGCTCCATCACCTGGCGGTCGACGTCGACGAGAAGAGTTCGTCACCGGCTTGCGTGCCGGTCCGCGCCGCCGTGCCGGCCGGGACCTCGAGCACGCTATCGGTCCCGCGTGGCGCTCCCACCGCGGGGACCCACGGCCGAAGCCCTTCGGCCACGCGCAGGACTCGGAGCGACCGATCGAGGAAGATCGCGTCGATCGCGAAGCGCATGAAGAGCATCGTGATCGATCCGGTCTTCGTGATGAGAAGGCCCTCGCCGGCCGCAAGACGGGAACGCGGGATAAGGCCCAGACCGCGGGTCAGGAAGCTGTTCGCGACCTCGCAGCGCGCCGCGACGACCGTGCCGCGCGTGCGGTTCCTGATCTCGACGGGGCCGCGGAGCGTTCTAGAACGAACCGCAGGACTTCATCGCGGAGAGCGCGGCAGGGGCGAGGATCACGATGAAGAGCGAGGGGAATATGCACCCGACCGTCGGGAGCATGATGAGGATCGGCGCGCGCGCCGCCTTCTCCTCCGCTCGCTGACGGCGATCGGTGCGCATCTGCTCTGACTGGATACGCAGCACCTTCGACATCGACACACCGAGCTGGTCGGCCTGGATGATCGCCGAGATGAGGTTCTGCAGCTCCTTCACCTCGACGCGGTCGTTGATGCCGCGGAGCGACTCCTGGCGCGACTTGCCGACCCGCTGCTCGGCAGCGGCACGCTTCAGCTCTTCGGTCAGTGGTCCCTTCATCTTCTCGGTGACCTTGATGATGGCCGCATCGAAGCCGAGACCGGCCTCGACCGAGATCGTGAGGAGGTCGAGCGCGTCGGGGAGCTGGTCGAGGATCGCGCCGGCCCGGCCGCCAGCGCGGCTACTCAGGTAGAGATCGGGAATGAGGAAGCCGAGGATCAGCCCACCGAAGAGACCACCCACCGTGAACAACGTGTCGCTGGTCATCAGGTTCAGCAGCGCCGACGCGGCGACCGCCCCGACGATGCCCACGAACGCTTTGACGCCGAGGAAGAACTCGACGCTCGTCGTCTCCATGGCAGCGCGCTTCAGGCGGAGCTGAAGAGACCGCGCCGTGTTCGCGGGGTAGAAACGCGAGATGATCGCGGCGAGGCCCTGGACGATGGGCTTCAGGGTCCGCTCGGCGATGGGGCGCTGCAGCTCGAGCTCTTCCAGAGTCCTCGGGCGAACGGAGATCTGCTGCAGGCGAGCCTGCACCGGGTCGAGCTGCTGGCCCACGAGGAACGAGGCGAACACGAGGAAGACCCCGAACGCGACGACCCCGGCGAGGACGAGGATTTCCACGAGCTAGACCTTGATGTCCGTGATCTTGCGGATCGCGAAGAAGCCGATGGCCATCATGATGCCGCCGACCACGAGGAGGATCTGTCCGATGAGCTCGGTGAAGAGCGGCTGCATGAACTCCGGGTTGATCAGGTTGAGCGTGATCATGATGGCGATCGGCAGGAACGCGACGAGGTAGCCGGAATAGCGGCCCTGCGCGGTCAGCGTGCGGATCTCGCCCTTGATGCGGACACGCTCGCGGATCGTGAACGCGATCGTGTCGAGGATCTCGGCGAGGTTTCCACCGACCTGCTGCTGAACGCCGATGGCCGTCACCATGAGGTCGAGGTCGTCACTTTTGATCCTGCGCACGAGGTTCGAGAGCGCCTCCTCCATGCTCAGGCCGAGGTTGACCTCACGAACGACGCGCCCCATCTCCGGGCCCATCGGCGTGGGCGATTCGCGCGAGACGAGCTCGATCGACTGGAGGAAGCTCGAGCCCGCGCGGAGGGAGTTCGAGAGCAGCACGATCGTGTCGGGGAGCTGCTTGTTGAATGCGTTGAGGCGGCTTCCGATGCGCCGGCCGACCCACATGCGCGGCAGGAAGTACCCGAGGAGCGCGCCGACCAGAGCCGAGAGTGGATCGCGGAGCAGGAGGAGGACCGCCGCCAGACCGAGCGCGAGGCCGATCCGGATGTAGTAGTACTCGGCGACTCGCAGGCGAAGGTCGGCGCGCGCGAGATCGCGCTGAACTTTCGAGCTGAAGCGCTTGTCCTGGACGTCCCCGGACAGCGTCGCGAAAGGATCGATGTCCCGGCGCCCCTTCTTGCGCTCCTTCTTGGCCTCTGGCGCCGCCGTCTGCTGGCCGCCGGCGTAGCGCTGCATGCGCGCGCCGAGCGACTCGGGCGACGACCCGCCGAGCATCGACGAGATGCCCCAGAAGAACAGCAACACGCCGATGAAGGCGGTCGCCGGGATGATGTATTCGAGACCGATCAACGAAGGCCGGCGGACATGTCGCCGAACACGTTTTGCGGGAGCTTGATGCCGGCAGCCTCGAACTTCTCCGAGAACTTCGGACGGATGCCCGTCGGACGCAGGCGGCCCTGGACCTTCCCGTCGACGTAGCCGGTCTGCTCGAAGACGAACACGTCCTGGAGGACGATCGTGTCGCCTTCCATTCCCTGCACCTCGGTGATGTTCGTGATCTTGCGCGACCCGTCCTTGAGCCGCGAGATCTGGATGATCAGGTCGAGCGCGCTCGCGATCTGCTCGCGGATGGCACGTGCGGGCAGCTCGACGCCGGCCATGAGGCACATAGTCTCGAGGCGGGCGAGGATGTCTCGCGGCGAGTTCGCGTGACCCGTGGAGAGCGAGCCATCGTGACCGGTGTTCATGGCTTGGAGCATCGAGAGCGCCTCGCCACCACGCGTCTCACCCACGACGATGCGCTCGGGGCGCATACGAAGCGCGTTCCGGACGAGGTCCATGATCGTGACGGCGCCCTTGCCTTCGATGTTGGCGGCGCGCGACTCGAGACGGACCACGTGGTCCTGCACGAGCTTCAGGCGAACGACGTGGTCCTGCACGAGCTTCAGCTCGGCGGCGTCCTCGATCGTGATGATGCGCTCGTCCTCCGGGATGAAGCCCGAGAGGATGTTGAGGAGCGTCGTTTTTCCTGAGCCGGTACCACCGGAGATGTACATGTTGAGGCGTGCTTCGACGCACGCGCGAAGGAACTCCATCATCTCAGCGGTTGCCGTGCCGAACTTGATGTAGTCCTCGACGGTGATGCGGTACTTGGGGAACTTTCGGATCGTGACGACAGGCCCGTTGAGCGCGAGCGGC
>WNGC01000287.1_pt1 | contig 28201 bp, 28 predicted proteins | sample 5400051 | NCBI WGS metagenome assembly WNGC01 (sample SAMN13153368, study PRJNA577476) | soil metagenome | isolation source: 20 cm soil or saprolite under grassland replicate 2 | place: USA:California | collected 2016-06-15
TCACCTATCGGGAAGCCGCCGACCTCGGCATCGACGACCTGGAGCACGGCTTCTTTGTCGCCACCGACTTCATTCAGGGGAAGCAACCGGACGTTTGTCCGGCACCAACCGGTGGGATGCCCGCGCTCGTTGGTTTCGATGCCAAATCGCCGGAGTTCACTTCCCTCGTGCAGCACCTGATCTCCCATCACGTTGCGGTCACGTCGACGCTGACGGTGTTCGAGACGGTCACGCCCGGGCAGCCGGCGCCGCCGGGGACCGATGTACTCGATCCCCTGCTCAAGACGCAATACGGTGAGTTCAACACGCGCGTGCAGCAGAACACGGCGTCGCCGTTCGCCAAGCTGTTCGCGCTCGATCAGGCGATGGAGCTGGCGTTCTTTCGCGCGGGAGGACTATTGCTGGCGGGGACGGACCCGACGGGTGGCGGCGGCGTGATTCCCGGCTACTCCGACCAGCGCGAGGTCGAGCTGCTCGTCGCGAGCGGCTTGACGCCGCTCGAGGCGATCAAGGTCTGCACGCTGAACGGGGCGACCTACCTCGGTCGGTCCGAGCGCATCGGCTCCATTGCTGTGGGCAAGCAGGCGGATCTCGTGGTGATCGACGGCAATCCCGCGGCTGCCATCTCCGACATCCGACACGTCACCCTGGTTTTTAAACAGGGCGTGGGATACGACCCGAGCAAGTTGATCGAGTCGGTCCGAGGGAAGGTCGGACTTTTCTAAGTCAGCCCTTGAGAATGCGGATCGCCAGGTGCGCCGCGTTCTTGGCGTTGTCGATCCCGACCGTCGCGACCGGGACACCCGGCGGTACCTGCACCGTCGCGAGCAGCGCATCGAGCCCGTTCAAGGGTCCGACCGCAAATGGTACGCCGATAACCGGTAGATCCGTGAGCGAGGCCGCGAAGCCCGGCAACGCCGCGGAAAGCCCTGCCCCGGCAATGACGACTTTGAACCCCTTTTTGCGCGCGTTCCTCACCAGGTCGCCGGTCTGTTCCGGCTGGCGGTGCGCGGACGACGCATAGAACTCGTACGAAAAGCCGGCCTTGGTCAGGATCTCGAAGGCCGGCTCGATGCGCGGTTTGTCGGATTCAGAACCGACCAGAATCAGAACGTCAGGCACTAGGCGGCATCCTCGAGAATCGTGTAGTCCTGCTTCCGTTTCTTGGGCGTGTATCCGGCGTCCGCGATGAGGCGCTGCATCTCGGAGAGCGTCGTACGATAGGTCGTATTCGCGGCTGAGACGACGTTCTCCTCCATCATAAGTGAACCGAAGTCGTTGGCGCCGAAGCGCAGCGCGACCTGACCGACCTTCATCCCCATCGTGACCCACGACGCCTGGATGTTGGGGACGTCCTCGAGCACGATCCGGGCGATCGCCTGCGTCTTGAGATAGGTGACCGCGTCGGTTTTGGGGAGATGCGACAGCTCGGAATTCTCGGGCTGCAGCGGCCAGCAAATGAACGCCGTGAAGCCGCGCGTCTTGCGCTGCACCTCGCGCACGCGGAACAGGTGCTCGATCCGATCCGCGTTCGTCTCACCCAGCCCGTACATCATCGTCACGGAGGTCTTGAGTCCGAGCCGGTGTGCGATTTCCATCACTTCGAGCCAGCGGTCGGCCCCCGCCTTTTTGCGCGCGACCTGATCGCGCACGCGTTGCACCAGAATCTCGCCACCACCGCCCGGGATCGAGTCGAGGCCCGCGGCCATCAGCTCACGAATGACGTCCTCGATCGTCATGCCGAAGCGTCCGGCGAAGAAATCGACCTCAGACGGTGAGAAGCCGTGAATGTGGATCGGATGGTGACGCTTGATGTAGCGCAGCAGGTCGAGATACCACTCGAACGGGATGTAGGGATTGTGCCCCCCCTGCATCAGGATCTGCACGCCGCCGATCGACTTCAGCTCGTCGATCTTGCGGCCGATCTCTTCGTACGACAGCAGATAGCCCTCGGGGTGCTTGGGCCGGCGGTAGAACGCGCAAAACTTGCAATCGGCGACGCAGACGTTGGTGTAGTTGATGTTCCGATCGATGATGTACGTGACGACGTTCTCCGCGTGCAGCTTCCAGCGCGTCTCGTCGGCGAGACGACCCAGCTCGAGCAGTGGCGCCCGCTCATACAGCTCGAGATAGGATCGGAACTCGGCGCTGGTGCGGTCGACCATCAGGCCACCTGCACGAACTGCGGCGAGCCGGCCCGTCGCAGGAAGTCAGTCAGCGCGGTGCGGTGGCGGTCGTTAAACGCGTAATCCAGGCCACCGAGGTACTCACGGCATGCAGGGAGCGGAACGCCCGTTTTGCGCGCTGCCTCCACGGCCAACTCGTCGAGATGGGCGAGGCCCCAGGCCCGCGAGGCGAGAAGGGTCTTATGACACCGCTGCACCGCAGCGGGGTCAGCCGAGCGACGAGCAGCCCACACCGCGAAGACGAACGGCTGGCGGGTCCAGCGCTTCCATTCCTCGCCCAGATCATAGCGATGCGGATACGTGCCGTGCGCCGCCAAGGTGAGCGCCGCATCGCCGATCACGAGCACCGCCTCGTGCGGCAGCGCCGCGAGTGTCTCGAGATCCTGCGCCTCAGCACGCGCTTCAGCAAAGCGCGGAGTGATCTTCCAGACGTTGCGGCACAAGAGCTCGAGCAGGGCAACAGAAGTGCGCGATGATGCACTCAGGAGCACAGTGCGATTGCCAAGATCGGTTACGGGTCTCTTCGAGAACAATGCGACACTTCTCACCGGCCCATCACAGGAAATGGCGAGCTCGGGCAGGAGCAGGAGTCCCTTCGCGTGCCGCGCGTACTCGATTGCGCTGATGACACTCACCTCGAGCTCGCCCGCGACGAGGAGGTCGTTGAGCTCGGCCGGAGTGCCCGTTACGAGCTCGGAGTCGTCCGGCAGCCGCACGATGCCGCGATCGATCGCCGCGTACACCGGCGCGCAGTTGATATATCCGATTCTTCCCAGTTTCATGAGGTTCTCTAACCCCGGGCGTCAGCCCGGGGTAAAGAAACACACCACCGTCGCTGTTCGTGAACCCCGGGCTCACGCCCGGGGTTAGAAGACCAAACCATCGGCCGAGGGGTGTTGATCATTCGGCCCCATCTACAACGGTCGACACGGGTTGCTTGGACCGTGCTGCCGCCCGGATGCGATGCTCGATTTGAAATAGCCCGCCCTGCGGGGCCGGGCCCTGTGGGTGGACCGGAGCAGCCTGGGGCTTTGGTTCGTACCCCTCAAACGCCCGCACCATCTGATAGAGCGAGTCGCGTTCGATCGGCTCCTTCCCTGCTCCGCGAATCAGGGTCACGATCTCGTCATACGACAGCCACATCGGCGTCGGCGCGCCGGCTTCGTGATAGACGCGCTCGAAGACGACCGTGCCCTCGAGGTCATCGCACCCAAACGTGAGCGCGACCTGGGAAATGAACGGGGTCACCATCGGCCAGTGCGTCTTCACGTGCGGGATGTTGTCGAGCAGCAAGCGGCCCACCGCGATGTTCTTGAGGTCATCGAAGCCGGTCGTGGCCGTCCCGGTCCTGCCGAGGGTTTCGCCCAGCTCGTTGTGATCGGGATGATACGCGAGGGGGATATAGGTCAGGAAGCCGCCGGTCTCATCCTGCAGGGCACGCAAGGCCAGCAGATGGTCCACCCGATCTTCCAGCGTCTCCACGTGGCCATACAGCATCGTGCAGTTCGACGGCATGCCAAGCCGATGGGCTTCGCGATGGACGGCGAGCCACTCGGCGCCGGTCAGCTTGCGATCGGCGATCGTGGCGCGTGCGGCCGGGGAGAACACTTCGGCGCCGCCGCCGGGCAACGTATTCACCCCGGCGTCTTTCATCGCCTGCAACACCTCGCGCACGCTCATCCGCTCGATGCGAGCGAGGTGCGCCACCTCGACCGCGGTCAGCGCTTTGATCATGACGGTCGGATGGCGCGCCTTGAGTCCGCGGAACATGTCGAGGTAGTAGGCGAGTCGCAGTTTGGGGTGCAGGCCGCCGACGATGTGGAATTCGCGCGTGGGGTTCTCGCGCGCCGCGTCTGCTTCGACGAAGACTTCGTCGAGGCTGCGCGTGTAGGCGCCATCTTCCTTCGGCATCCGCGCGAACGAACAGAACACGCAGGTGTTGCGCAGAATGCAGACGTTCGTCGGATTGATGTGCTGGTTCGCCGCGAAGTAGACCCGATCGCCGTTGCGCCGGCGATTCGCGGCGTCGGCCAGTCGCCCGATCGCGAGCAAGTCGGCAGAAGCAAAAAGCGCGAGGCCATCCTCGCGCGTGAGCCGTTCGCCGCGATCCACCTTGTCGGCAATCGGAACGAGGTTCGTCGCCATGGTTCCCACCCTAAAGGGTGGGCTCGTGTGAACAACGAACGGTCATGCGACCTTCCTGACCGCCAGCGTCACATTGTGGCCGCCGAACCCAAACGAGTTGGACAGGGCGACATCGAGCTGCCGGTGGACCGCCTTGTTCGGCGCCGAGTCCAGGTCGCAGGCCGGATCAGGGTGGAACTGGTTGATCGTCGGGGGGATGACGCCGTCGCGCAGCGCCAGAGCGCAAATCGCGAATTCGAACGCGCCCGCTGCGCCGAGCAGGTGTCCCGTCATCGATTTGGTGGAGCCGAAGATCAGCTTGCGTGCCTGCTCACCGAACACCGCCTTCACCGCCGCCGTCTCGGCCGCGTCGCCATGGGGTGTGGAGGTGCCGTGTGCGTTGATGTAGCCGATTTCGTCGGGCCGGATGTTGCCGCTCTGCATCGCGAGCCGCATCGCTTCCTGCGCGCCCGAGCCGTCCGGCGCCGGCGCGGTGATGTGATGCGCGTCGGCGGTGGCGCCATACCCGACCATCTCCGCGATGATCTTCGCGTTGCGCGATTTGGCGCGCTCCCATTCCTCCAGAATCACGACGGCAGCGCCGTCGCCCATCACGAATCCGTCGCGGTCCTTGTCGAACGGCCGGCTCGCGGTCTGGGGGTCGTCGTTGCGCTCGGACAGCGCCTTCATGTTCGCGAAGCTGGCGATCGCGAGCGGCGTGATCGCCGCTTCCGACCCGCCGGCGACCATGACGTCGGCTTTGTTTTCGCGAATCAAGTCGAACGCATCCCCCAGCGCGTGGCCGGACGACGCGCAGGCGGAGACCGTGCAGTAACACGGTCCTTGGAACCCGAAGCGCATGGACACGATCGCCGAGGCGACATTGGCCATGAACATCGGCACGAAGAAGGGAGACACGCGGCTCGGCCCCTTCTCGATGTAGGTGCGCATGTTCTCTTCGAACGTGGCGATCCCGCCCGTGCCGCTTCCGATGATCACGCCGATCCGTTTCGGATCGAGGGGGCTTTTTTCCAGGCACGCGTCGCGTACCGCCTGCACCGCGGCGCCCATCGCGAACTGTGAGAACAGATCGTAGCGCCGGGCTTCTTTCTTCTCGATGTATTGGAGCGGATCGTACCCTTTCACTTCACACGCGAAGTGCACCGGCAGCTGCGCGGAGTCGAAGCGCGTGATCGGACCCGCCCCCGACTGGCCGGCGATGAGGGCGGCCCACGTGCTGCCGACGTCGTTGCCGACCGGCGTCACGAGTCCCAGCCCCGTAACTGCCACCCGCCGGGGGGGCTGCGTCACTATTTGCCTTTCCCCATCTTGTCATGGAGGTAGGTCATCGCGGCCCCCACGGTGCGGAGCTTCTCCGCCTCTTCGTCCGGGATATCGATGTCGAATTCCTTCTCGAAGGCCATGACCAGCTCGACCGTGTCGAGGCTGTCGGCCCCGAGGTCTTCCATGAAGCTCGCGTCGTTGGTGAGCTTGTCGCGCTCGACTCCAAGCTCTTCGACGATAATGTCTTTGACCTTCTCCTCGAGCTGCTTCATGTCCATTGCCATGGGTAACCCTCAGCGAAGGTAAGGGAGATCACATCACCATCCCGCCGTCGACGACCAGAACCTGACCCGTAATGTAGCTGGCTAAGTCGGAGGCGAGAAAGAGGACGGCGGATGCGATATCGGTGCCCTGCCCCAACCGTCCCAGCGGAATGTTGTCCAGGAAGTACTTCTTGGCTTCGGCGGAGATGCCCTGCGTCAGCTCCGTCTCGACATACCCCGGTGCGACGGCATTCACCAGGACGTTGCGCGAGGCTAACTCCTTAGCCACAGATTTGGTGAAGCCGATGATCCCGGCCTTGGACGCGGAATAGTTCGACTGTCCTTTGTTGCCGTTGAGCCCCACCACGCTCGTGATGTTGATGACGCGACCCCAGCGCCGCTTGATCATGCCACGCGCCGCGTACTTGGTCATCAGAAACGTGCCCTTCAGGTTCGTATCCACGACCGAGTCCCAGTCCGCTTCCGTCATCAGGAACAGCAGCGTGTCCTTGGTGAATCCGGCGTTGTTCACGAGGACGTCGATCTGGCCAAAATCCTTCTCGACGGACTTCGCGAATGCTTCCACCTGCGCGGCCACGCCGACGTCGCAGGCGTAGCCGCGCGTCCCCTCGCCGAAGGCGCTGGCCGCCTGCTCCGCCGCCGCCCCATCGCGGGAGCACAGGGCGACCTTGGCACCCGCGTCCAGGAACGCGCGGCAGATGTCGTGCCCAATGCCGCGCGTCCCGCCGGTCACGAGCGCGACCTTTCCGGTCAAATCGAACTGCATCCCACGCTGCGCCGTGGGGTCCACTGCCGCCTGTTTCGCCATGGTCATGCTGCTTCCATAAACTTGGTCACCTCATCAGCCGTTCCCAGGCTGACCACGTTCGCCTCGGGTACGATTCGCTTCAAGAGGCCGGCGAGCACCGCGCCTGGGCCGATTTCCACGTAGCGCGCGTCATCGCCGCCCATGCGTGCTGCATGCTCCATGCACTCCACCCAGCGCACCGGCGCCGTCAACTGGTCGGACAGCAGCCGGCGCGCCCGGCTCGCATCCTTGACCGCCTCCGCCGTTGCGTTGGCGAGCACGGGGAACGACGGATCGTGAAACGCGGCGCGCTCCAGCGCGAGCTGGAGATGATTCTGCGCCGGCCCCATGAGCGGCGAGTGAAACGCCCCGCTCACTTTGAGCGGAATGACGCGTTTCGCCCCGCGCTTCTTGCAGGCCGCGCCCGCGCGCGCGACCGCCTCGGGATCACCGGAGATCACGGTTTGGTCGGGCGCATTGATGTTGGCCGTGACCGCGACGCTCGCCTGCTGTGAGGCTTCCGCGCACGCCGCCTCCACGTCTTTGGTGGCGAGTCCGAGCACCGCGGCCATCGTCCCCGGGCGCTCGTCGCCGGCCTTCTGCATCAGCTCACCGCGGCGACGCACGAGCTTCGCCGCATCCGCGGGCGCGAGCGCCGCGGCCGTGACATAGGCCGAGTACTCGCCCAGCGAATGTCCTGCCGCCACCACAACGCTGCCACCGACTTTGTCGCGCACGATCGCGAACACGGCCGCGGAGTGCGCGAGAATCGCGGGCTGGGCGTTATGTGTCGCGATGAGCTCGTCTTCCGGGCCCTCGAACATGATGCGGGACAGCGCCACGCCGAGGACCGTATCGATCGCGTCGAAGACAGCGCGCGCCTCTGAAAACCGCTCCGCGAGATCTTTCCCCATGCCGACTTTTTGCGCGCCCTGGCCCGGGCAGAGCCAGATCGTGCGCGCAGCATGCGGCGCCTCTACCACCGCACAACCATGCTGCCCCACGTGAAGCCGGCACCGAATGCGCAGAGCATCACGACCATGCCGGGCTTCAGACGGCCGGTCTTGACGGCTTCGTCGAGCGCGATGGCGATGGATGCCGCCGAGGTGTTTCCGAAGCGGTCCACATTGACGTAGACCTTGTCCATCGGCAGTCCTGCGTGTTTCGCCGTCGCTTCGATGATGCGGATGTTGGCCTGATGCGGAATGAGCAGATCGATGTCGGACGCGGAGCGCTGGGCGCGCTGCAGCGCGTGGTCGCAGGCGTCCGCCATCGAGAGCACCGCCGCTTTGAACACCTCGCGGCCCGCCATCTTGATGTAGTAGCTGTGATCCTTGAGCAGCTCCTCGCTGGGGGGGTGCGTCGCCCCGCCGCCGGGCCGATACAGCAGCTCGGCCAGCGTCCCATCCGTCTTCAAATAAGAGGAAAGGATGCCGCGTCCATTCGTGCTGCGCCGCACGATCGTGGCGCCCGCGCCGTCGCCGAACAGCACGGCGGTCGTACGATCGCTCCAATCCATGATGCTGGTGAGCTTCTCGGCGGCGATGACGAGGACGTGCTCAGCCTGCTCCGCCGCGATCATGCCCTCGGCCGTGGACAGGGCGAAGACGAACCCGGAACACGCCGCGCCGACGTCGAACGCCGCGGCGTTTTTGGCGCCGAGGACCGCCTGAAGATCGCAGGCTTGCGACGGCAGGAGCCGATCGGGTGAAGCGGTGGCGTATACGATCGCGTCGATGTCGAGCGGAGTCAGGCCGGTCTCCTGCAGCACCTGCATGGCGGCGGCTTTGCCCATGCACGCGTTGGTCTCTTCCTTACTGGAGACGCGCCGCTCACGGATCCCGGTCCGTTCCTGAATCCATTGATCGGATGTGTCGAGGAATTTCGAAAACTCGTCGTTCGTCATGACGCGCTTCGGCGCGTAGCTACCCGTGCCCCACAGCTCCGCAAAGGGACGTTTCATGCCGGGATTTTCCCTTGCGCGAACTCGGCGGCGATGTCTTCGGAGAGGTGGCTCCGGACGGCCTGGAGAGCGACGCGGATCGCGTTCTTGATCGCCTTGGCGGGGGACGCGCCGTGACAGATGATCACCACGCCCTTCACGCCCAGCAGCGGGGCTCCGCCGTACGTCGCGTAATCGAGCACGTCGAGCACGTTCCCCATTTCGGGACGTTGCAGCACGTCGGGCGCTTCCCGCTTGATGAGCGATACGAATACGCGCCCCGCCGACTCGTAGAATTTGAGCACCACGTTGCCGACGAAGCCATCGCATGCCACGACATCGAGTCGCTGCCCGCGTGCTTCCCCGACCGGGATGTCGCGTCCTTCGATGTTACCGATGTAGTGAATCCCCGCGGTGCCTTTGAGGAGCTGGTGTGCTTCCTTGACGACCGCGTTCCCCTTCTCGTCTTCCTCGCCGATGTTAAGAAGGCCGACCGCGGGATTGGGCCGGCCCAGCACGTCGCGGGCGTACACCGAGCCGAGGTGTGCGAACCCGACCAGCTCGCGCGCGTCACAATCGACATTGGCGCCGGAGTCCACAACCAGAACGGGCTGGTTGGCAGAGGGGAACAAAGCCCCAATGGCGGGCCGCTGCACGCCGGCGTGCAGGCGAAGGAGGAGCGTGCTGGCGGCCATCACGGCGCCGGTATTGCCGGCGGAAATGAACGCGTCGGACTTCTTTTTCTTCTGCAGTCCGAGTCCCACGGCGATCGAGGAGCGGGGTTTGCCCCGGACGGCAGCCAGAGGCTTGTCGCCCATGCCGACAACCTCAGGAGCGTCCACGATCTCGATCCGGGCGCGATTAACGCCAGGCACGCGGGCCAACGCGGCCTCGATGTCGGCGCTGCGACCGACGAGCTGCACCTGGAATTCCGGGGGCAGCTCTTTCAGCGCCTCGGTGGCGCCTTCCACCTCGACCTGTGGGGCGTTGTCACTCCCCATCGCATCCAACGCGATGCGGATCATCAGTCCTCGACGGTGACTCGCTGCTCACCCTTGTAGTAGCCGCACGTCGGGCAGACGCGGTGGGGCTGTTTCATGTCGCCACAGCGCGGGCAGGGCTGCAGCGTCGGCACCACCGCCTTGTAGTGCGTGCGGCGCGCGCGCTTCTTGCGCTTCGAGGTCCTGCGCTTGGGTACGGCCATGACGATCGTCCTCGGGTTAAGAGCGAAGCTTGTCCTTCAGAGCTTGCAGCGGCTGCCAACGCAGATCGGTGGCGGGTGCACATCCGCACGGGCCGGCGTTCAAATCGCGCCCGCACTGCGGGCATATTCCCTTGCAGTCTTCCCGGCACAACACGTACCGCGGGAGCGCCAGGAGTAGCTCCTCCCGAACGGCAGGCGTGACGTCGATCTCTGTTGCCTCCGGCGCCACCGCATAGGAATCCGGATCCTCGAGGGCTTCCTGGTCCTGCGTGAAGAGCGCGCCGACCTCCAACTCCAGCGGCGTCGCCACCGAAACCAGGCAGCGGCGGCAATCCCCCTGTGCGACGGCCTGTATGGCCCCCTGCCAGTAGAACCGGCCGTCACCGATAGCCTGCAACCGACCCCCGACCCGCACCGGTTCCCGCAGGGTGATCTCAGCGCCTGCCAGCGCGGGGTCGTCCGGCGCCACCTCGCCTCGGGTTTCGACCGGGCCTCGGGCTAACTCTCGCAGGTCGACTCGCAGCATGGTGAGCGAAGCTAAACCGTTGTGGGACTTGCGTCAACAGACTTAGGCCAAGTTTTCTCCGGCGAAGAAAAACGCGACTTCTCGGGCCGCGTTTTCCGGGGAATCGGACGCGTGAATCGCGTTCCGCTCCTTTGATTGCGCGTACAACCGCCGAATTGTCCCCGGCTTGGCCTGCGCCGGGTCAGTGGCGCCGATGACCTCGCGCAAGTGTGCCACGGCGTTGTCCCGCTCGAGCGCGAGGGCGAGTGCCGGCCCCGAGGTCATGAACGCGACCAGCGGCCGGAAGAACGGCCGCTCACGGTGCACGTCGTAGAATTCCTGCGCCCGTTGTTCCGTGAGCGTCACCATCCGGGCGCCGCGCAGGCGGAAACCCTCGGCCTCGAGATGCGCGATGATCTTCCCGGTGTGACCGGCCGCGACCGCATCGGGTTTGACGATCGCCAAAGTCAGTTTTCCCTTCACATCCGCTCCTTGAGGAGTGGCACTACGTCGGCCGGACGCTTCATGACGGCTATTCCCGCCTTCGTGAGTGCCGCCATCTTCTCCGCGGCCGTTCCCGACGATCCGGAGATGATCGCGCCGGCATGTCCCATCCGGCGGCCCGGCGGCGCCGTCTGGCCGGCGATGAAGCCGACGACCGGCTTCGTGACGCTCCGTTGCACGAACGCCGCAGCCTGTTGCTCGTCGGTGCCGCCGATCTCGCCGATCATCACGATCGCCGCGGTGGCGGAGTCCCGCTGAAACGCTTCGAGACAGTGGATGAAGTTCGTGCCGATGAGCGGATCGCCGCCGATCCCGACACAGGTGGACTGGCCGATGCCGTGGGTCGAGAGCTGGTGAATGATCTCGTACGTCAACGTGCCGCTGCGCGACACGACGCCGATGGTTCCGGGTGTGCAGATGTTGCCGGGAATAATCCCGACTTTGCTCTGGCCCGGGGAGATGAGTCCCGGACAGTTCGGTCCAATCAGCCGCGCGCCGCGCTCGGCGACGTAGGGCAGCACGCGGGTCATGTCGAGCACCGGAATCCCTTCGGTAATACATACGATCAGCCGGAGCCCGGCATCGGCGGCCTCGAAGATTGCCGACGCGGCGACGGCAGCGGGAACGTAAATGACTGTGGTGTTGGCCTGCGTCTCCTGCACCGCTTCCGCGACGGTATTGAATACCGGGACGGCGTTCTCGAAACGCTGGCCACCTTTCCCCGGTGTCACGCCCGCGACGACCTTCGTCCCGTACGCAATCATCTGCTTGGCGTGAAACGATCCATCACGCCCGGTGATCCCCTGCACCAGCAGCCGCGTGGACTGATCGATGAAGATGCTCAAGCGGTCTTTCCTTGCACCTTCGCCACCGCCTGCTTCACCGCCTGGTCCATGTCCGTCAGCGCGGAGAACCCCGCCTCGGTGAGAATCTGGACGGCGAGGTCTTCGTTCGTTCCCGTGAGGCGGATGACCATCGGGACGCGCAGCGTAAACTCATGCGTCGCCTGGACGATTCCTCTGGCGACGTCGTCGCAGCGCGTGATGCCGCCGAAAATATTGAAGAGGATCACCTTCACCCGCGGATCTGACGTGATGATCCGCAGCGCATTGACCACCTTCTGCGGGTTTGAGCTGCCGCCGATATCGAGAAAATTCGCCGGGTCGCCGCCGTAGTACTTCACCAGATCCATCGTGGCCATCGCGAGCCCTGCTCCGTTCACGCAGCAGCCTACATTGCCCTCCAGCTTGATGAAGGTGAGTCCCGCTTCGCGCGCCGCGACCTCCTCGGGCGCCTCCGCCGTGGTATCGCGCATGGCCGCGATCTCGGGCCGCCGCTCGAGCTCGTTGTCGTCGATCACCAGCTTGGCGTCGAGCGCTTGCACCGCGCCATCCGGCGTCGTGACCAGCGGGTTGATCTCGACAAGGGACGCGCCAACTGCATACACGACTCCATACAGTTTCTGCATGATGTCGGCGGCCGCGCGTGCCTGTTTGACGTCGGTATACAACGCAAAGCCGAGGCCCAGCGCCTGATGCGCCAGCAGCCCATAGCGCGGATCGACAGCGAGCCGGTGAATTTTCTCCGGGGTTTTCGCGGCGACTTCCTCGATGTCGATGCCGCCCGCGGGGCTGACCATCAGCACCGGGCGCTGTGATTCCCGATCCACGATGAACCCGACGTAGCTCTCCGACGCGATGTCGGCTGCGGGGGCGATCAGGACCTGGTGCACTGTGAGACCCTTGATCGTCATGCCGAGGATGGCCTTGGCATGCGCCTCGGCCTCGGCCGGCGTTTTCGCGAGCTTCACGCCGCCCGCTTTGCCGCGGCCGCCGGCGTGCACCTGTGCTTTCACGACCACTTTTCCGCCCAGGCGCCCGGCGATCGCGCGCGCGTCCGCCGGCGTGGTCGCGACCTCGCCCGGGGGGACAGGAATGCCGTTCCTGCGTAGAATGTCGCGCGCCTGGTACTCGTGCAGATTCACGCCGGCTCCTTCGTAATGGTCGTGCCCGCGGCGCCGCGGAACGCAGGAATTCCCTCCGCCAACTCGGCGACGACGGCGCGCGCGCCGCCCGTGCGGACGAAGTCCGCGGCAGCCTCTACCTTGGGCCGCATGCTGCCCGTGCCCAGCTCCTTCCCGGCGAGCAGGTGGTCGGCCTCGGCGAGTGACAGGCGGCGAATCGCTTCCTGGTGCGGCATGCCCCAGCCGCGGTAGACGGCGTTCACGTTCGTCAGGATCAAGAGCACCTGCGCACCGATCTCGCGGCCGAGAATCGCGGCCACACGATCCTTGTCCGCGACGGCGTCGATCCCCTCCAACCCGAGTCGCGGATCGCGATAGACCGGTGGGCCGCCGCCGCCGCCCGCAATGACGATATGGCCGGCATTCACCAGATCGCGCACCATGTCGCGCTCGACGATCCCGGTGGGCTTGGGGCTGGGCGCGAGGCGCCGGCCGTCGCGCATCGGGATCGCGCGCGCTTCGAGTCGCGCCTGGCGCACGGGGTCGAGCACATGGCCGATCGGTTTGGACGGCGTGCGCAGATTCGGATCGTTCGCGTCGCACAAGGTCTGCGTGATCAGCGTGACCACCGAGCGTTGCACGCCGGCGCGCTCGAGCGCGTTTTGGAGCGACTGCTGAATCATGTAGCCCATCCAGCCGGCCGTCCCCGCCACGAGGACGCCGAGCGGCAGCGGCTCGACTTGATCGCTCGAGATCTCGTTGCGGGCGAGCTCATCGCCGACCTGCGGCCCGTTGCCGTGCACCAGCGCGATGCGCCATCCGGCGGCGGCCAGCTCGACGATCGGCGCAAGGCTCGCGCGAGTATGGCGAAACTGATTGCTGATGGTGGGGCGCTCATTGGGCGGCGCGACCGCGTTCCCGCCCAGCGCGATGACGATGGTCCCGGGTTCCGGCACGGCGGCGCAACCTAGCGGGGGCGTCGAGCCGGAGCAAGCTCGCCCAGCAGCGCGCGCCACACGCGGCCGAACCGCTCGAGATCCCCGGCGCTGAGGGCGGAGTCGGCCTGTACCGCGAGCCGTCGCGCGCGCTCCCAACGCGCCGCGAAGCTCGTATCGACCACGACTTGCTCCCCACCGCGCAACGCCGCGCGCGCCGTCAGACCGCGTCCGCTGCGGTCGTCGAGTGAGACATACACTTCGGCGACCCGCGGCGGTGGTGCGGGATTGACGCCGACCGGTTCGACAAACTGCGCCTGCACCGTGGCGAGTGCGTTGCCCACGGGCCAAATGCGGAGCTGGCCCGGTCGATACAGCGTCGACCCGACGAGCTCACCGGGAAGCCGCTTCGGTTCCACCGGGCGCCAGAAGCGCAGGCGTAGTCCCTGCGGCGTAACCGTCCCGGCGCACAGCCCCAGGAATTGTTTGGGAGCGAGGACTCCGGATTCGAACGCAATGCCGGTCCACCGCTCCGCCGCCGGCGCGGAAGTTAGAAACGGGCGCTGCGGTCGCGCCGCCCAGGCGGCGTCCGATCCCGCGGAGTCTGCGCTCGCCCGCAGCAGTTGCGCGACGACGATGTTGAACGTCTCATCCGGGTACAGGAGCTGCGAGCGGAGATCGGCCGGGAGACGATCGGCCGGCTCGACCAGCGGCTCGAAGTGCCGCGCCCATGTTGCCGTCAGTGAATCGTATCCGGGCGCGAGCCAGAGATGCGTTTCTCCCGTCGAGACTTTCACGGCGCCGACGAGTCCGGCGCGCAAATAACGCACGGTGCCGTCGCGCCACGCGAGCGGGCGGGCGAGCGGAAACACGGTGTTCGACACGTAGCCCCAGCTCACCCACCACAGTCCGCCATTCCTGATTGCGGGAACCGGCACGCCGAAATCGGCAAACGGCGCCAGGCGTTCCAGCCGATCGGCGACGTCGCGCCGCCACAGCAGGAGGCGCTCCCGCGATTCGTCGCGCAACAAGCCCCACGCCTGAATCGTCCATGCGAGCGCGAACCGTCGCCAGGGGCCCGCGATCGGGATGCCGGCGGCGCGGAGCGCGGCCGCGCTCTCGGCCGGCGCGAGCACGAACCCCTGAATGCCGGGACCGAAGATCAGCGTCGAGTCGGCCAGGCGCGTCGAGCTGATCGCCAGCCCGGTATCGGTTTCTACGGCGAGCCGCATTGGCCCGGCCGTGGTGGTCGGCGCGATCAACCAGGATGGCGGCACACCGCCGCGGAACGTCACCGCGAGCCGCGGCGCCCCCACCGCGGAGCTCACGCGGCCGGCGTCCCAGAGCGGGGTCTCGCGAATCGTCTCTTCGCCGGATGCGAACGCGGGCGGAGGGCGCTCGTCGAGGGCGGTGAGACCGAAGGCCTCTCGCTCGAGCTTCATCCGGCTCCGGGCGAGGGACACACTCTCGGAATTGGTCGATGCGCGCACCACGCCCGGGATCACGACGTAACAGGACGCGATGGACAGCAGCAGCGCCGCCCATCCGGCGAGAATCAGCTTGGGCTGATCGCGGACTCCCCAGGCGAGCGAGATGATCGCCGTGACCACGGCGACGGCGACGACGACAATGGCGCCGGGGAGCCGTACCGTCAGCGCGGCCTGATCGACGGGACCGTGCAGGCCGGCCACGACCTCCGACGGGTCGAGGACCGCGCCCCAGGCAATGACGAGTGCGAGGAACGCGAGCAACACGCCGCAATGCCCGCGCGCGTACGCGCTGGCGCGAATCCGGCCGCGCTGCAGTCGCAGCGAGCCGATGACGCCATAGAGCAGTGCGATAATGGCGAGGGTCCCGATCGCCAGGATAAACGCGCGATCCTGCAGCGCGGCGCGCCACGGCAAGACGCCCACGTAATAGCCGGCGTCCCGGCCCAGCGTTTCGTCGGCGACGCCGAAATGCGGCGGGGAGGACGCGAGCACGGCGTGGCGCCACCAATCGCCGGTGCCGAGCGAGAACAGCACACCGAGCGCGACGCCGAGCGCGATCGTGGCGCCCAGCAGGACGCGGCGCGGCACGGCCTCGACGAACTCGAGGTCGCCCAGCCGGCGCGGCATCTGCACCGAGCCGATCGCGCGATACACGAGGAACAGATTCCCGGTCGTCCAGGCCACTGCGAAGACGAGGACGAATGTCTGTAACAGCCGGCCGAGGGTGCGGGCCGTGATCAAAGCGGTGCCGCCGACGAACGTCCGGTCCCAGGCGCGCTCCGCCGTTTCGACCGCCAGCCACCGCCCTCCGACGAGAGCGATGACGAGGAGTGTAGCGCCGATGAGATACAGGCTGCGGCGATTCGATCGCGTCACGGCGTGACGCCGTGCGCGGACAGCCAGGCTTCCACCTCGCCGCGGTACGCGTCGAGTGCCTGCGGGCTCGCCGCCTCGAACCGCATCACCAGCACCGGCTGCGTGTTCGAGGCGCGAAGCAGTCCCCATCCTTCCGGGAAAGTGATGCGCACGCCGTCGAGCGTCGCCACGGGATACTTCGTCGCGAAATACTCGGCGGCGTTGTGCACGATGTCGAACTTCTGGTCGTCCGGACAATCGACGCGCAGCTCGGGCGTGGCAAACGTCTGAGGCAGGTCGGCGAGCAGGCGCGACAGCGGCCCGCCGCCTTCGCGCGCCACATAGGCGAGCAACCGGGCCGCGGCGAAGAGCGCGTCGTCGAAACCGTACCAATCGCCGCCGAAGAACATGTGCCCGCTCATCTCACCGGCGAGCGGGGCGCCCAGCTCCTTCATTTTCATCTTGATGAACGAATGGCCCGTCTTCCACATCACCGGTTTGAGGCCCGCCTTCCTGAGCATCTGCGGCAGGACCTCGGAGCATTTCACGTCGAAGATCACCGGCTGGCCGGTTCCCATCCGGTGCACCAGGTCGCGCCCGAACAGCACCAGCAGCTGATCCCCGAGGACCACCCCGCCGTGTTCGTCCACCGCGCCGATGCGGTCACCGTCGCCATCGAACGCGATGCCGAGCTGCGCCTGTTCTTTCCTGACCGCCGCCTGGAGGTCCGCGAGGTTCTCGAGGACGGTCGGGTCCGGATGGTGGTGTGGAAACGTGCCGTCGGACTCGGCAAACAACGGAATGATTTCGACACCGAGTTGGCGCAGCGTTTCGACGGCGATCAGGCTGGTCACGCCGTTGCCGCAGTCCACCACCGCTTTCATGCGGCGCTTGATGGGTCCATTGCGTTGGACGATGGCCTGCGAGTACGCGGACAGGAGCCCATCGTGGGCGGTAATCGCGCCGTCCTTCTTGCTCGCGAGCTTGTCCTCTTCGATCAACCGATGCAGCACCTGGATGTCGTCGCCGAAGACCGCGTCATGGGCGAGCACCATCTTGAAGCCGTTGAACTCGGGCGGATTGTGCGACCCGGTGACCTGAATGCCGCCGTCCACGGCGAGGGTCTTGGTGGCGAAGTAGAGTGCCGGCGTGGGGACCTCGCCGATGTCTACCGCCGTTCCGCCCGCGGCGGCGATCCCTTCGCGCACCCCGTTTGCGAGCGCCGGGCCGGACGGCCGGTTATCGCGTCCGACCGCGATGCGCGGCGGCTTGCCGCCGTTCTTGAGCCGTTGCCACGCGAGCGTCGTGTACGCTTGGCCGACCGCCCGCGCGGTGTTCGTGGTCAGCTGGTCGCCGACCGTGCCGCGGATGTCGTATTGCCGAAAAATCGTGGCGGGGAGCTTCACGGGATGGACCCGCCGTCAGCGGCCCGGTGTGGGCGGGAGGCTCGTCGATTGAGCGGGTCGAATGCTGTTGCCGCCACTGCGCGCGAGGTCGAAGAGCCGATTAGGCCAGACGCCGAACAGCAGTAATCCGACGACGACGAGCGCGAGCGCCGCATTTCCCCATCGTCCGAGGACCATCGTGGTGTGAGCGGACTCGACCGGCTCCGGTTTCATGTACATCGCCATGATGACGGGAAGATAGTACCCCGCGGAAACGACGCTGGTGATCACGAGAATGGCGGCAAGCAGGTTTTGCCCGGCGCTCGCCGCGGCTATCAGGATGTACCACTTGCCGATGAAGCCCGCGGTGCCGGGAAATCCGAGCAGCGACAACATGCAGACCGCGAGTGCGAATGCGAACCAGGGCCGCCGGGCCGCGAGTCCCGAGAGATCGTCGATCGTGACGTCGCTTTCGCCGCCGCGTCCCTTCGCCGCCAGGACGGCGAACGCGCCCAGCGACATGAGGGTGTAGGCCACGAGGTAGACGAGGAACGCCGACGTGCCGGCGGACCGCCCGGATGCCAGCGCGACGAGCAGGTAGCCGGCGTGCGCGACCGACGAATACGCCAGCATGCGTTTGAGTGAGCGCTGGCCCAGCGCGAACAGATTCCCGCCGATCATCGTCACGACGGCGAGCCACCACAGGATGTCGCGCCAGACCAGCACGCCGCCGAATCCGGCGATCAGCACGCGGAAGAGCGCGGCAAACGCGGCCGCCTTCACGCCCGTCGCCATGAAGGCGGTGACCGGCGTGGGCGCGCCGTCGTAGACATCGGGCGCCCACATATGGAATGGCACGGCGGCAACCTTGAAGCCGAACCCGACCAGCAGCAGGGCCAGCCCGGCGAGCAGCATCACACTCGGCTGCGTCATGAAGCCGATCTGCACGCCGATCAGCCCGATGTTCGTCGTGCCGGTCGCGCCATAGATCAGGGCGATGCCATACAGCAGGAACCCCGACGCGAATGCGCCGAGCAGGAAGTACTTGAGCGCCGCCTCGGCGGAGCGCGCGCGGCGCCGGTCGAACCCCGCGAGCACATATACGGCGACCGACATGAGCTCGAGCCCGAGGAAGATCACCATGAGGTCCGACCCCGCCGCCATGATCATCATCCCCAGCGTTCCGAACAACAGCAGCACGTAGTACTCGGGCGCGAGCAGCTGTTCGCGCTCCAAATAGAAGAAGGACAGCAGCACGGTGAGCGCCGCAGCTCCCAGGAACAGCCAGTCGGCCACCCAGCGGAAGTCGTCCGCGGCGATCATCGCCGCGAGTCCTTCGATCTGCGTGTTGTTCCACCACAGCCACCACACGACGGCTGCCGTGGATACCAGGGCCGCCAGCGCCAGGCCACCCGCAATGCGCAGATCGCGTACCGTCTCGTGCCGCCAGGCAACGAACAGCAGGAGCACCATCGCCCAAACCGTGAGCACCAGCTCCGGCAGCAGCGCAATGAGCAGCTCGTTGTAGAGCGAGGGATCGAGGCTCATTGCTGTCCGCCTGTGGGTGTGCCGGGGCGCATCTGCTCGATCAGCTGGCGTGCGGTGGGTTCCATTCGCCGCAGGAATGGTTTTGGATAAATGCCGATCCACAGGATTCCCACCAACAGCGGCACGAGCACGGCGAGCTCGCGCGGCGTCAGGTCCGTGAGCTTCTCGTTTTCGTGCTTGTCCAACGGGTTGAAGATGAGGCGCTGCAGCGCCGTGAGGAGATAGGCGGCGGCGACGATCACACCGGTCGTCGCGATCGCCGTCGCGACCGGATAGGTGCGGAACGAGCCGAGCAACACGAGAAACTCACCGACAAACCCGTTGGTGCCCGGCAGTGCGATGGAGGACAGCGAGACGATCGTGAGAATCGCCGCGAACAAGGGAACGACACGCGCGATGCCACCGTACGCTTCGATCAGCCGGCTGTGGCGGCGCTCGTAGATCATCCCGACCAGGAAGAAGAGCGCGCCGGTGGAAATGCCGTGGTTGATCATGATGAGGAGCGCGCCCTGCACGCTCTGCAGCGTCAACGCCCAAATGCCGAGCACGACGAAGCCGAGGTGCGCCACGGACGAATAGGCGATGAGCTTCTTGAAGTCGGGCTGCACCATCGCGACGAGGCCGCCGTAAATGATCCCGATCAGGGAGAGCGTGACGATCACGAGCTGCACCGTGGGATGCAGCGCGACGGACGGGAAGAACGGCAGCGCGAACCGGAGGAATCCGTAGGTGCCCATCTTGAGGAGGATGCCGGCCAGAATCACCGAGCCCGCCGTCGGCGCCTCGACGTGCGCGTCGGGCAGCCAGGTGTGCAGCGGGAACAGCGGCACCTTGATCGCGAACGCGAGGAAAAACGCGGCAAACAGCCACCAGGCGGTCGGCCCCAGATCCTTCGCGTTGCTCAGGAGGTGGGCATAGCTGAACGAGTACAGACCGGTGATGCTGCCGGCGCGCAGATACAGCACGAGAATCGCCACGAGCATGAGGAGCGATCCGAAGAACGTGTAGATGAAGAACTTGATCGCGGCGTACAACCGGTTGTCTCCGCCCCAGACCCCGATGATGAAGTACATCGGGATCAGCATCACTTCCCACATCACGTAGAACAGGAACAGGTCGAGCGACACGAACACGCCGATCATGCCGGTCGTCATGACGAGCAGCAGCGCGTAGAACGCCGGCTCGCGCTTCGTGATGTAGGACCAGCTGCCGAGGACCGACAGCGGCATCAGGAACGTGGTGAGGAGCACCAGAAACAGCGAAATGCCGTCGACGCCGAGGGTGTAGTGGATGCCCCAGGCGGTGATCCAGGCGTGATCGGCGACGAACTGCATCCCGCCGCCGGGCGCGAACATCCACCACAGCGGAATCGAGAGTGCGAATTCGATGAGGCTCGCGACGAGCGCGACCTGTTTCGCGAACCGAGCGGGGACCAGCAGCGTGAGCAGTCCCCCGACGAGCGGCCAGACGAGCAGCGCCGTCAGGACCCAGCGGCCGTACATCATCCGATCGCCCGCCACAGGATCACCAGCACGCCCACGACGAACAGCGCGACGTAGGTCCCCACCTGCCCCGTCTGGAGCCAGCGGTTGGCCCACCCGAGCGCGCGGACGCCGCGGGCCGCGCCGTTGACGGCGCCGCTATCGATCACCTGCTGATCGACGCGTTTCCACAAAACTTCGCGCGACAACCAGACGAGCGGGCGGACGATCACGGCGTCGTAGATCTCATCCACGTACCACTTGTTGCGCAGCACCCGGGCGAAGCCGCGCTCCGGCGGCGCAACGCGGGCGGAGACCAGCACCTCGACGTTGAGCAGTCGCCACGCCCCGACAATGCCGATCAACGCCACGGCGACCGCGACGCCGACGAGCAGCCACTCGACGCCGGTCGACAAGTGGGTTGGCGGCAGGGCCACAGCCTGCGTGACAGGCTCGAGCCAGTGATGCAGCCACGCACTGCCGCCATACAGCTTGGGGATATTGAGCAAGCCCCCGATGGCCGACAGCCCCCCGAGCACGACGAGCGGGCCGGTCATGATCCAGGGCGCTTCGCGGAGGTGCGGCTGCTCTTTTTCGCCCGTGCGGTTCGGGCCGTGGAAGGTGTACAGCATCAGCCGCGTCATGTAGAACGCGGTCAGCAGGGCGGCGGCCAGCCCGAGGCCCCAGAATACGAACCAGATCGGGTTCGCCTCGGCGCGCGCGAACGCGGCCGTGAGAATCTCATCCTTCGAGAAGAAACCGGAGAACGGCGGAACGCCCGCAATGGCGAGCGTCGCGATCCACATGAGGGCCCAGGTCCACGGCAGATAGCGCCGCAGCCCGCCCATGTTGCGCATGTCCTGCGCATCGTCGTGCGAGTGCGTGGCGTGATACGCGTGATGCATCGCGTAGATCACGCTGCCCGAGCCGAGGAACAGCAGCGCCTTGAAAAACGCGTGCGTCGCGAGGTGAAAGATGCCGGCGGCGATCGCTCCCGTCCCCACGCCCACGAACATGTAGCCGAGCTGGGAGATCGTGGAATACGCGAGCACCCGCTTGATGTCCCATTGCTTGAGCGCGATCGTCGCCGCGAACAGCGCCGTCAGCGCGCCGATACCCGCCACGACGGCGCTCGACACCGGTGCCATCGCGAACAGCAGGTTGCAGCGCGCGACGAGATAGACGCCCGCAGTGACCATCGTGGCCGCGTGGATCAGCGCGGACACCGGCGTCGGGCCCTGCATCGCGTCGGGGAGCCAGGTATAGAGGGGGATCTGCGCCGACTTGCCGGTGCATCCGAGGAACAGCAGTAGGGTGATCCAGGTGATCGCGCTGCCGCCGGCCACGAGCGCGGTGGGCGCGCGCGCGAACACGGCGATGAAGTCGAGCGAGCCGGTGGACCAGAAGATCATCAGCATCGCGACGAGGAATCCGCAATCGCCGATGCGATTCATGATGAACGCCTTGCGGCCGGCGTCGGCGTTGACCTTCTCAGTGAACCAGAAACCGATCAGGAGATAGCTGCACAACCCCACTCCTTCCCATCCCACGAACATCACCGGGAAGTTGGCGCCCAACACCAGTACCAGCATGAAGAACACGAACAGGTTGAGATACGCGAAGTAGCGCGCGTATCCGGGGTCCTGTTTCATGTAGCCGATGCTGAAGAGATGGATCAGCGAGCCGACGCCGGTGACGATCAGCAGCATCACCGTCGAGAGCTGATCCACCTGAAGGGCGACGTCGACTTGGAGCGCGCCGACCGGAATCCACGACCAATAGCGCAGTACGACGGGCGCGTCGGCGTGCAAGGCGGCGAACGAGCGGAAGACCGCGACCGACACCGCGAACGCGCCGAGCAGCACGCCCGCTCCAATGATCGAGACGGCGGTCTTCGCGCTCGGCCGGGCGAACGCCACCGTGCCGTTCAGCACGAAGCCGAGCAGCGCCAGTGCCGGCGCGAGCCAAATCAGATCGACGGCCGTTCCGGTCATCAGTCCCTGAGCAGGTTCATGTTCTGCAGACTGACCGACTGCTTGTGCCGGAACACAGCCAGGATGATGGCGAGCCCGACGGCGGCTTCAGCAGCCGCGACGGCCATGACGAAGAAGACGAACACCTGCCCGTCGACGCCCAGCTGCTGGGCTAACGCGACGAAGGTGAGGTTGACCGCGTTCAACATCAGCTCGACGCACATGAAGATCACGATCGCATTGCGGCGCAACAGGACGCCGGCGACGCCGAGCGTGAAGAGCACGGCGGAGACGGCGAGGGCCGGCGCGAGCAGCACTCTACAGCCTGCGCTTTGCGAGGACGACGGCGCCGACGATCGCGGCGAGCAGCAACAGGCTCGCGATCTCGAACGGCACGAGGTACGCGTCGAACAGCGGGCCGGCGACCGCCGCGACCATGCCCTGCCGTTGCTGCACCGCGGCCACGGTTCCCGACGGCAGCTGAATCGCTGCCGGCAGCGTCGCTCCCGCTCCGCCCAGGATGCGCAGCTGGAATAAGAGCACGCCACCCAGCACCAGCGCGATCGACACCCCCGCGGGACCCTTGATGTCGGTCGGGCCGGGCCGTCCCAGGTTGAGGAGCATGATGACGAACAAGAACAGCACCATGATCGCGCCGGCGTAGACGAGCACCTGGAGCACCGCGATAAACTGCGCGTCGAGCAGCACGTACATCGCCGCGAGCGCGAATAGAGTGACCACCAGCCAAAGCGCGCACGCCACGGGGTTCTTGCGCGTGATACACAGCAGCCCGCTCCCCATCGCGATGACTCCGAAGATCCAGAAGACGGTGAGGAGCACCCGCTATTCGCCCTTCGGGTCGGACGGATCCCAGAGGGTGGAGACCGGATGCGTCTGCGCGCTCAGGCGCTCGAGATCGTAGACGAAGCGATCGCGCGAGTACTCCGAGTTCTCGTAGTGCACGCCGACGTGGATCGCCTCCTCCGGGCACACTTCCTGGCAGTAGCCGCAGAAAATGCAGCGGAATTCGTCGATCTCGTAGATCAGCGGATAGCGGTTGCCCTCTTCGTCTTCACCCGGGACGAGCTTGATGCAGTTGGCCGGACAGATCTGCGGGCACAGTCCACACGCGACGCACTTCGATCGGCCCTGCTCGTCGGTGAGCATCCGATGTGTGCCGCGCCAGCGTGCGGAGAGGGTCCAGTCTTTCGACGATTTTTCCTCGGGGTACTGCATCGTCACTTTCTTGCGAAACAGGTGGCTGAACGTCAGCGCCATGCCTCTGAGGGTCGCGCGCAGGTAGGACGTTTCCTGTGTCGGTCGCTTCATCACCTTCACGCCGATCGCCATCTAGGCGGCCTCCTCCGAAACGGAGCCCGACACGATGCGGCCGCGATCGAGCCACCAGACGAGCAGCACCAGCAGTACCAGATTCAGCCCCCCCAACGTCCAGGCCAGCCCCGGCCCGTAATCCCACCCGAGCTGAACGCGCAGGTACCAGATCGCGACGGCCAGAATCGTGATGTAGATGAGCGCGAGCGGCAGGAGCACCTTCCATCCGAGCGCCATGAGCTGGTCGTACCGGAAGCGGGGCAGCGTCCAGCGGATCCAGATGTATGTGAACAGGAAGAACAGCGTTTTCGCGCCGAACACGGCGAGCGTGGCGAGCGTTTTGAGCACCGTCGGATCGCCCGAGTCCCAGCTCGTGAAGGGGATGTCCCACCCGCCGAAAAACAGCGTGGCCATCAACGCCGATGCGGTCACCATGTTCGAGTACTCGGCGATGTAGAACATCGAGAACTTCATGGCGCTGTATTCGGTGTGATAGCCGGCGATCAGCTCGGCTTCCGCTTCGGGCAGGTCGAACGGCAGCCGGTTCGTCTCCGCCAGCGCCGAGATGAAGAAGATCACGAACGCGAGCGTCAGCGGAATCACGAACCAGGCGCCGGCCTGCTGCTGCACGATGACCTGCGACAGCGTGACGTTCCCGGCGAGCAGCAGCACGGCGATCGTGCTCATCCCCAGCGCGATCTCGTAGGAGATCATCTGCGCTGAGGCGCGCAGGCCGCCAAGCAGCGCGTACTTGTTATTCGACGCCCAGCCGGCGAGCACGATGCCGTACACGCCGAGCGAGCTGATCGCGAGGATATAGAGGAAGCCGACCGGCAAATCGGCCACGACCATCGGCACGGGCCCCCACTTGGTGGGGAGCGGGGAGGCGAACGGAATCACGCCGAATGTCAGCAGCGCAGGCACGAACGAGACGATCGGCGCGAGCGTGAACAGCGTCTTGTCCGCCATCGCGGGCGACGTCTCTTCCTTGAGGAAGTTCTTGAGACCGTCGGCGGCCGGCTGAAAAATGCCCTGCGGGCCGACGCGATTGGGGCCGAGCCGGTCCTGCATCCAGGCGCAGATGCGCCGCTCCGCGAGCGTCAGCAACGCGACCCCGACCATGATCACATTGAAAACAACGAACACTTTAATCGCTGACGACACCAGGAAAAACGTCATGGCCGAGCCTCGGCCAACCCCATCGCCCCGACCAATTCGCTGAGCACCCACGCGGCCGGCTGCGCCATCCCGGGCGCCGGTTTCGCCTGGTAGTAGCGCTGCTCGCGGCCGTCGCGGTTCACGAACGTGCCATCCTCTTCGGCAACGTTTGTAATCGGCAGAACCACGTCGGCGCGTCGGCACGGTGCATCCGCGCCGAGGACCGTGCCGAGATAGATGAGCGCGCCGTTGGTCTGCACCGCGCAGTCGGGATCGTCGAGCACCAGCACGACGGCGGCGGTTTTCGCCGCATCGAGCGCGGCGGCGTAGTCGCGCGTATAGCCGAGCTGCTCCGCCCCTTTCGCGTTGGGTGCGCGCTCGGCACGGAGCGCCAGATTGGGCACGCCGGGCAGCGGCGCCTCATCGCCCATCACGACCTGGAATGCGCCGCGCCACTGGAATCCCGACAGCAGCCGCTTGGCGAGCGCCAGCGCTTCGCTCGATGCGCCCGGGGAAACGAGTGCCACGGCCGTTCCCCCCCCCGATGTACCGCGCAGGATCCTGCCGACACGATCAAGCGCCTCGTCCCAGTCCGTGGCTTTCAGCTCGCCGTCGCGGCGGATCAGCGGCGCTTCGATCCGGTCGCCGCGATTCATCCATTTGTAGTGCATGCGGCCGTGGTCGCAGATGAAATAGCGGTTCACGTCCAGGTTTGGCCGCGGGCGGACGCGCACGACGACTTCGTCCCGCGTGTCGAGCGTGATATTGCACCCCTGCGAGCACCCCGTGCAGATCGAGGCGGTCTTGTCGAGCTCCCAGGCACGCGCCTTGTGCAGGAAATCCTTGGAGAGCAGCGAGCCCACGGGACAGAGGTCGACCACGTTGCCGGCCCAGGGATGGTCGAGCCGCGCCTCCGGATGAATGCCGATGAAGGCGCGATCGCCGCGCTCCGAGACGTTGAGCACCGGCTCCTTGGCGATGTCTTCCATGAAGCGTACGCAGCGCGTGCACAGAATGCAGCGGTTCGGCACGTAGAGGACATCGGGCCCGAAATCCTCGACGGGATTGAACCGTTTGGCGTATTCGGCGTATCGCGTGCCGGCCTGGCCTTCCTGGAACACGAAGTCCTGAAGCTCGCACTCACCGGCCTGATCGCAGATCGGGCAATCGAGTGGATGGTTGATGAGCAGGAACTCGAGCACGCTCTGCCGCGCGTCTTTCGCCGGCGCGGTTTGTGTCTTGACGACCATCCCCTCCGTCACCGTCGTCGCGCAGGCGATCTGGAGCTTCGGCGCTTTCTCGATCTCCACGAGACACATGCGGCAGACACCGGCGACGGCCAGCCCGGGATGGTAGCAGTAATGGGGAACGAGGATGCCGGCTTGCTTGGCGGCTTCGATGACCAGCGTGCCCGGCGGCACGCTGACGGGAGCGCCGTCGATAGTGAGGTTAATCAGGCCTTCAGCCATCTGCCGTCAGCCGACCGTGACCGGCTGGCGGTTTCCCGCCAGGTAGGCCTCGAATTCGCCTCGAAACTTCTTGATCCCGCTCACGATCGGCGCGGCGCACGAATCGGACAGCACGCAGATGGTCTTGCCGGTCATGTTTTCCGACAGATCGAGCAGCAGATCGAGGTCCGTGGGTTTCCCCCGCCCTGCCAGAATCCGCTCCATGATTTTCGTCGTCCACGCGGTGCCTTCGCGGCACTGGGTGCACTGGGCGCACGACTCGTGCGCGTAAAACCGCGCGAGCCGCATGATCTGATAGACCATGTCGGCCGAATCGTCGAACACGATGACGCCGCCGGAGCCCAGCATGGAGCCTTTCTCGACGACGCCTTCATAGTCGAGGAGGCACGCCTCCGTTTCCTCGCGCGTGAGGATCGGTACCGACGAGCCGCCGGGAATGCACGCCTTGAGCGTGCGCCCGGCCGGCGGGCCGCCACACATATCGTAGAGCAGATCCTTGAGCGGGAATCCCATCGTCACTTCGTAGTTGCCGGGGCGCTGCACGTGGCCGCAGACGGAAAACAGCTTCGTGCCCGTGCTCTTGGGATTCGAGAGGCAGAGTCCCTTGTACCAGGCGGCGCCGCGCTTGATGATGTGCGGGACCGCGGCCAGTGTCTCGACGTTGTTGATCGTGGTCGGCAGGCCGAACAGCCCGGCGGCCGCAGGAAACGGCGGCTTGATGCGGGGATTGCCGCGTTTCCCCTCGATCGAGTTCATGAGCGCGGTCTCTTCGCCGCAGATGTAGGCGCCCGCGCCCCGATGCAGATAGATCTTGATCGCGCCGAACACGCCGGCCGCATGGGCTTCGGCGAGCGCCCGCTCCATGATCGTCCAGGGCTCGGTGAATTCGCCGCGGATGTAGATGTACGCCACTTCCGCGCGGATCGCGTGCGCGGCGATTGCGGTCCCCTCGAGCAGCGCGTGGGGCGTCCACCGCATGATCTCCCGATCCTTGAATGTCCCGGGTTCCGACTCGTCGGCGTTCACGCACACATAGTGCGGCTTCTTTTTCTCTTTCGGCATGAACGACCACTTGAGCCCGGTGGGGAACCCCGCCCCGCCGCGACCGCGCAACCCTGACTCTTTCACAATGTCGGTCACGGCGTTCGGCTCCATCTTCAGCGCCTGCGCCAACGCCTCATATCCGCCGCGCTTCGTCCAGCCCTTGTACGTGCGCGCGTCCGCGTCGCCGAAATACTGCGAGAGGACAACCGTCTCTTTGGGGTGCGGCTTATGAGGAAAGCCCATCAGCGGTACTTCTTCACGAGGTCCGGCACCTTCTCCGCCGTGACGTTCTCGATGAAGTCATCGTTTATCAGAATCGGCGTCGCGAAGCCGCACGCGCCGAGGCATTCGACTTCGATGATCGTCCACTTGCCGTCCGGACTGGTCGCGCCGGCCTCCAGCGCGCCCGTCTGCTCGAGCAGTGCCTGCACGACACCCTCGGCGCCGCAGATGTTGCACGGCGACGTGGTGCAGACTTGCACGAAGTTTTTCCCGACCGGATGCTGGTGGTACATGGTGTAGAACGTGACGACGCCTTTGACATACGCCGGCGTGAGGCCGAGCACTTCGCCCACTTCGGCCATCGTGCGGTCGGAAATCCAGCCACGCTCGCGCTGCGCGATCCACAGAGCTGGCAGCAACGCGGCTTGTTTGGCGGGATAGCGCTGCAACACCCCCTGCAGCTCCTCCATCACCGGTCCCACGAAGACCGGTTGGTACTCCTCCATGACGGTCATCGATCGACCTC
>WNGC01000389.1_pt1 | contig 28194 bp, 24 predicted proteins | sample 5400051 | NCBI WGS metagenome assembly WNGC01 (sample SAMN13153368, study PRJNA577476) | soil metagenome | isolation source: 20 cm soil or saprolite under grassland replicate 2 | place: USA:California | collected 2016-06-15
ATAAGATCGACAAGGTACTTTTCGCGCAAATGGTCGTGACGCAGATGCTCAGCAAACATCGCATTCTTACGCAGGTAGCTGGCCACGCGATGGACGTGACGAAGATTCTGCCGCCACTGATCATCGGCGAAAAAGAAGTCGATATGTTCGTGAACGCGCTCGACGACGTGCTCACCGAATGTCGCAAATTCCCCGGCCCGATGTGGGAACTGGGAAATAATTTCGTCCGCGCCGCGCTCGGGTCGCGGCGTTCGGTTGAAGCGCGCCCAGCGGTTTCAGCCTAATCTCCGCACCGGCGCTCTATGAGCGTCGCACAGACAATCAGTAACAAAATCAGAGATGTTTCGCCGCCCTCAACATGACAACGCAAAGCGCGATTTTCGCGTTGAGGATGTTTTGTTCGAGGCGTACGTTTAAGCAGCCAAATGAACGCGCTTCTGTGTTCAATAGATGGAGGAGAAAAATTATGAGCGCCGCTGTTGCCGAAGAAAAAAAGACCAAGCTGAATCAGCTCGAGCAAATCAAGAAGTTCACCAAAGTCGTAGCCGACACGGCGGACTTTGAATCAATCAAGGATTTCAAGCCGCAGGATGCGACGACGAACCCGAGCCTGGTTTATGCCGCTACCCAAAAGCAGCAATACGGGCATTTGCTGGATGAAGTTTTAAAGGATCGGAAGAGTTCGTACGATGTTGAAGGTTCGATCAACAAAGCGCGGCGGCTGATTGAACTCTACGCGGAGAAGAAAATTCCGCGCGAGCGGGTGTTGATCAAGATCGCGTCGACCTGGGAAGGATTGAATGCCGCGGAGCAACTGCAAAAGGAAGGGATCTTTTGCAACCTGACGCTGCTGTTTTCGTTACCGCAGGCGGTGCGTGCGGCCGAAGCGAAAGTGCAGCTCATCTCGCCCTTTGTCGGCAGAATTTACGATTGGTACAAGAAAGAGAACAAACGCGACTACACCGGACCGGAAGATCCAGGTGTGCAGTCAGTTACTGAAATTTATACGTATTATAAGAAGTTCGATATTCCCACTGAAGTGATGGGCGCCAGCTTCCGGAACACAGGGCAAATTCTCGAACTCGCTGGGTGCGATTGTTTAACCATTAGCCCTGAATTAATGGAGGAGCTCGCGAAATCGAACGCACCCGTTGAGCGAAAGCTTACTCCCGAGAAAGCCAAGTCCGCGAACGTTGAGAAGTTGCAGCTGGATGAAAAGAAATTCCGCTGGATGCTGAACGATAACGCGATGGCGTACGAGAAAACAGGCGAGGGGATCCGCAAGTTCGCCGCCGATGTGATTAAGCTGGAGAAATTCGTCGCCAGCAAACTGTAGATCTCTAAAGAAAGCAGGAACGCAGGAGATTAATTTCTGGCTTTTCCTTCCTGCTTTCATGGGTTCCCGAGAGATTTGTGTTTAACGTTGTTCTCGTTGAACCGGAGATTCCGCCGAACACGGGGAACATTGGTCGACTCTGTTTGGCGACACGATCGAGGCTGCATTTGGTGAAGCCGCTCGGCTTTTCGCTCGATAATCGAGAATTACGCCGAGCAGGTCTTGATTACTGGGAGGAGTTGAATCCGCAATTATGGGACTCGTTTGAAGCGTTGCGGCAAGCGCAGCCGCCGGACGCGCGCTATTTCTTTCTGACGACAAAAAGCAACAGTCCTTACTACCAGGTCCAGTTTCAGAGAAAGGACTTCCTGGTTTTTGGTCGGGAAACGAAGGGGCTGCCGGAGAAGCTACTTGCCGGTAACGCTGATGACTGCATCACCATTCCAATGCACGGGACGCGAAGCCTTAACCTGGCTACAGCTGTTGCGATTGTGTTGTTTGAGGCTGTACGCCAACAACGCCAGGCAGTGGCGGACTGAAGGCACGATCAGCATTTTGTGGCAGCGAAGGCATCCGGAAGAAATCGCTCTGACGTTGAATAAATGAGAACCTAAAAAGGTCAAAGCACCGAGAAGGAAAGAATCTTATGAGAACACTTATTATTTTAGTATGCAGTCTCGCGCTGGCGTGTGGCGCGTACGCGCAGCCCGAGCAAGGTAAACCGCAAAAGAAAAAGCAAACGCAGCCGGTGCAGCATGCACCTCCAACTACGGGACATCCGACAGGTGCCGGAGCGACCGGCAAGAAGTATTACAAACAGACTGGTCAAGGCCTCGCGCCTCACAACCAGAACATCCAGCATTCGCCTACCGTCCAGCATTATCAGCAGACCGGTAAGCATGGGAACAAGTGGCAAAATCAGGGCGGAAATATTTCCGGTTCGGCCACCAACACGAAATTCAACAAATCCAAGACCGTGAACAAGAGTATGACGGTCAACAAGAACTACAAAATTCAGCAGTTCAATGTGTCGAAGAATGGAAATCCGAAGTACCAGGCGGTGAAATTTAATCAGAACTACCACATCGCCGGTGCGCACAACTGGCATGGCTCGCAGTACGTCGTGTTCGCGAACTACCACCCAGCCTGGCATGACCAGTGGTGGTGGGGTTCGCATTACGGCAACCATCTCGTCTTCATTCTTGGCGGATGGTACTATTGGAATGCCAACTATTGGTATCCGGCTTGGGGTTACGATCCGGGCGCGGTCTATTATTTTGATGGACCGATCTACGCCTCGCATCCGGACGTCGATCCCGGCCAGGTCGTGGCCAATGTCCAGTCTGCCCTCCAGCAGGAGGGTTATTATCAGGGCGACATCGACGGGATCCTCGGGCCGCAAACCCGCGCGGCGCTGGCGGAATATCAATCCGCTCAGGGCCTCGAGCCGACGGGCGCGGTGGATGCGCCGACGTTGCAAACGCTCGGAATGGCGTAACCGGATTTAGGAGTAAAACTTAAATCGCCGCGGAATTTTCCGCGGCGATTTTTTTAGTTACGATTAGAAGAGATTGAAAGATGTCGATCTTGGCGGAGTAATTGTCCCGTGTCGCAACAGCCGCCCCAGTTAGTCGCCCGGGATATTTGTCAATCGTTTCGGATGGGCTCGCGCCGGATCGAAGTGCTGCGCGGCATCTCGATGGAAATCCAGCGTAACGAAGCAGTGTTTCTCTCTGGCGCTTCCGGCGCGGGGAAGACGACCGAAGGCCAGCGCCTCTATTGTAGCGGTTCGTCAACCGAAGCGCGTTTGCGGAACAAGAAGATGGGCTTTGTCTTCCAGGGTTATTTTCTGTTACCCGAACTTACCGCATTAGAAAACGTTCTGTTGCCGGGAATGATTGGCCACCGCGCAACAAAGACCGAAGCCGGAGGGAGCCTTGTCGCCGTCGGTCTTGCTGATCGCATGAATCATCTGCCGGCGGAACTTTCTGGCGGGGAACAGCAGCGCGTCGCCATAGCGCGAGCACTGACGAACGATCCCGATATCGTTTTTGCCGACGAACCAACTGGAAATCTGGATTCGAAAACAGGCGACGCGATTATGGATCTTCTCTTGAATCTGGCACGCGATCGGAACAAGACGCTCCTTGTGGTGACACACGACACTCGTCTCGCAGCGCGCGGCGACCGCCAGTTGCACATTAAGGATGGCGTACTGCAATAGGCGGCAGAGCTAAACAGTTAAAAGCGTTACCATGTTAAAACAGATTCCCTTTCAACGTTTTCAACCTTTAACCTTTTTCCATTTGCTGCTTGAATTACGCAAGTAAACGTCGAAGATTTTTTTGCGATTATGAAAACCAGTGATGCAGCGGTGTTAGACGAACCCAAGATTCATGAGCCTACTCCGGATGCCGTTGTTGAACCTGCCATTGAAGGTCGCCCACGGCCTACCGCAGTCGGAATCAAGGACGCGAAAATTTACATCGACGGAAAATTTTACTCCGAGGCGGACGCTAAAATCTCTGTCTTCGACCACGGTCTCCTGTACGGCGACGGAATCTTCGAGGGGATTCGTTTTTACAATGGGCGGGTTTTCCGGCTTGGAGAGCATCTCGATCGTTTATGGGATTCAGCTCGCTCAATCTGCCTGGAGGTTCCAATGACAAAGAAGGCCATGACCGAAGCGCTTCTCGAGGCGATCCGGAAGAACAATCTGCGGGACGGTTACGTCAGGCTGATTGTAACGCGCGGGATCGGCAATCTGGGTTTAAATCCGACACAATGTAAATGGCCGAGCGTAATCATTATCGTGGCAGCAATTACGCTCTATCATGACAATCTTTATCGAAAGGGATTGACGATCGTGACGTGTGCGACGCGCCGGTGCAGTCCCGGGGCGCTCAATCCCGCTGTCAAATCGCTGAATTATTTGAACAATGTGATGGCGCGCCTGGAGGCGAATCTGGCTGATGCCGATGAAGCCCTCATGTTGAATGACCAGGGCTATGTTGCCGAATGCACGGCGGACAACATTTTCGTCATCAAGCGCGGTCAAATTGTTACGCCGCCGGTCACTGCGGGCGCGCTTCGCGGCATTACGCGTTCGGTGGCGTTTGAGATTGCCGAGGAACTCGGCTTCAAAACGCTAAAGGCAGACATTACGCGCCACGAAATTTATGCCGCCGACGAATGTTTCCTCACGGGAACGGCTGCGGAGATTATTCCTGTGGTCAAGGCCGATGGGCGCATGATCGGCAATGGAAAACCCGGACCGATCACGACGCGCATCATCGCGCGTTTCCGGCAAATGACACGCGACACCGGCACACCGATTTACGGATAGCATTGAGCAACGTCGGCTTCTGGCGCAGGGATGTCGCGGAAATATTCAGGGTTGAATGTTTCCAAAATATCAGAGTCTAATTAAGAGAGATGTTGTGCGACGTTTGCAAATGCAATGATGCGACAGTCTTCCTGACACAGATTCTGGAGGGCAAGATGCACAAGGTGAATTTGTGCGAAGCTTGCTCGAAAGAAAAAGGTGTGCAGGATCCCACGAGCTTCGCTCTCGCCGATCTGCTGCTTGGCATCGGAGCGGCAGAGGAAATCGAAAAGGGAGCGCCCACACAAAAATGCCCGGTGTGCGGTTTTAGCCAGGCCGATTTCAAAAAGACTGGTCGCCTGGGATGCAGCGAATGCTACGTCACCTTTGGAGAGGGTCTGACATCGCTCTTGAAAGCAATGCACAAAGGCACCGAGCACGTTGGCAAATTGCCGGAACGCGCGCAACGCGCCGTCGCACTCAATCACCGGATGCGTACACTGGCAGAAAATTTACAAAAAGCCGTGGCCGACGAGAACTATGAGACGGCCGCCTCCTTGCGCGATCAGATCAAACAGCTCGAAAGCCAGCTCTCCAATTCGCCATGAAATTTTCAAACATGCTCGCTACTGCGGGAGAATGGCTGCGCGGTGAAGGGCCGCATCATCAAGTTGTAATCAGCAGCCGGGTGCGCCTTGCGCGCAATCTGCGCAAGCGTCCTTTCCCAGGGTGGGCGAAGAAAGCAGAACGCACTTCCATCCTCGAATTAATCAGGTCGCACGTGGAAGCGCTTCCGGAAATGCAGGAGTCGTTCTCCGAAAACTTACAAGATCTTTCGGCACTGGACCGGCAAGTTCTGGTGGAACGTCATCTAATCAGTCGCGAGCATGCGGCCAAGGGCGGCGGCAGCGCAGTGGTCGTTAACCGGCGGCAAACTGTTAGCATCATGATCAACGAAGAAGATCATCTGCGAATGCAATCGATTCGATCTGGGCTCCAGCTCAAGCAGGCATTTAAGCTGATCGACAAGATTGACAGCGCACTCGAAAGCAAACTGGACTTCGCTTTCGATCCGCGCCTGGGATATTTGACGGCATGTCCTACGAACGTCGGCACCGGGATGCGCGCCTCGGCAATGCTTCACTTGCCAGGGCTTGTCCTAAGCGAACTGATCAATCAGGTTGTTCAAGCTGTAGGCAAAATCGGTCTCGCAGTGCGTGGGCTTTATGGTGAAGGCACCGAAGCAATGGGCAATCTTTTTCAGATTTCAAATCAAACCACCCTTGGTGAAAGGGAAGACGAAATCATCAATCGTCTGAGCAAAGTGATTGAAACCATCATCGAAAAGGAACATGACGCGCGTCAAATCTTGCTCCAGAAAAAGTCAAACACGCTGTGCGATCAGATCGGTCGCGCCTATGGAGTTTTGACGTACGCGCACGCGATGCCGTCGAAGGAAGCGCTCAACCTGCTCTCCATCATCAAGCTTGGCATGGACCTCGGCGCGTTCCCAGAAGATCAGCGCCTGCAGATTGATGAATTGTTCATCGACACGCAGCCGGCGCATTTGCAAAAAAGCTCGCAACAAAAACTGAACGCCGAGGAACGCGATCACTTGCGCGCCCAGCTCATCCGCGACCGTTTGAAACTCTTTCCCAAACCTGATATTAGTAAGATGGAGGCAGAGTCGGGCAATGGCTCGGCTGCGAAGCCATCGAACAATGAATAATTTCACACCCCGGGCTCAACAGGTTTTGGCGCTTGCTCGCAAGGAAGCCGACCGGTTTAACCACAACTACGTCGGCACTGAGCATCTGCTTCTGGGACTCATCAAACTCGGCCAGGGCGTGGCGGTGAATGTCTTGCAGAAGATGGGTCTCGATCTTGAGACCGTCCGCATGGAGGTGGAGAAACAGGTCGGCTCCGGACCGGAAACCAAGATCGTCGGTAATGTTCCCTATACGCCCCGTGTCAAAAAAGTGTTAGCGCTGGCGGGCAAGGAAGCCAAAGCGCTCAATCATTCTTACGTTGGCACGGAACATATTTTGCTTGGACTTCTGCGCGAGGGCGAGGGGGTTGCTGCCAGAGTGCTGAAGAGTCTAGAGCTCGACATCGAACGCACCCGGAATGAAATCCTTAAAGAGCTTGACCCAAACTTCACGCCGTCTGAATCGGAGCAGGAAGGCGCCGAGCCGGCGAAGAAAGACATCAAGACCCCAGCACTTCGCGCATTTGGCCGTGACCTCACTGAATTGGCGAGAAAAGGAGAACTCGATCCCGTAATTGGCCGGCGAAATGAAATCGAGCGGGTGATTCAAGTGCTTTGCCGAAGGACAAAGAACAATCCGGTTCTGATCGGCGAGGCGGGCGTAGGCAAAACGGCCATTGCCGAGGGACTGGCACAGGAAATTGCAAACGGGAACGTGCCCGAATTGTTGCACGACAGGCGCGTGATCACGCTCGATCTGGCGTTGATGGTCGCCGGAACGAAGTATCGCGGCCAATTTGAAGAGCGGATCAAAGCAGTGATGGACGAAATCCGCCGTTCCAAGAACGTGATTCTTTTTATCGACGAGTTGCACACCATCGTCGGAGCGGGTTCGGCCGAAGGCGCAATGGACGCGTCGAACATTATCAAGCCGGCGCTCAGCCGTGGCGAATTGCAGTGCGTCGGCGCGACCACGATGAACGAATACCGTAAGTATATCGAGAAAGACGCAGCGCTGGAACGCCGTTTTCAGACGATAAAAGTGGATGCGCCGACGGTTGATGAAGCCATTCAAATCTTGAAAGGTCTCCGACCGAAGTACGAGGCGCACCATAAAGCAAAACTCACCGATGAGGCGCTGGAGACAGCCGTCAGATTTTCCGATCGCTACATCACCGGACGTTTTCTCCCCGACAAAGCGATTGATGTGATGGACGAGGCCGGCGCGCGCGCTCGAATCAATGCCATGACGCGGCCGCCCGATGTGAAGGACATCGAGAAGGAAATAGAAGAGATCCGGTTGGAAAAGGAAGCAGCAATCAAGGCGCAGGATTTCGAAAAAGCCGCCGCGCTTCGCGATAAGGAAAAACAAACCAAGGAAAAACTCGATGCCATTTTGAACAAATGGCGCGAAGACCGAGAAGAGAAACAAGTAGTGGTGACGGCGGACGACATGATGCACATCATTTCCAAGGTCACCGGGGTTCCGCTCCAGCGCATGGAGCAGGAAGAAACACAAAAGCTGCTCATGATGGAAAGCGAGATGAAGCAGCGCGTCATTGGTCAGGATGAAGCGGTCACCGCCATCAGTAAAGCGTTGCGGCGCTCGCGCGCGGATTTGAAAGATCCAAAGCGCCCGATCGGTTCATTCGTCTTTCTCGGTCCGACCGGCGTCGGCAAAACGTATCTCGCACGCATTCTCGCCGAATTCATGTTCGGCGACTCGGATGCGTTGATTCAAATCGACATGTCGGAGTACATGGAAAAATTCACCGCTTCGCGTTTGATTGGGTCGCCGCCTGGTTACGTCGGCTACGAAGAGGGCGGCCAACTTTCTGAAGCCGTGCGACGCCGTCCGTACTCGGTAGTGCTTTTTGATGAGATCGAAAAGGCGCATCCGGATGTGATGCATCTGCTTTTGCAGATACTGGAAGACGGCAAAATCACCGACTCGTTAGGGCGCAAGATCGATTTTCGGAACACGATCATCATCATGACTTCCAACGTCGGGGCTGAGTTATTGAAGAAACAAACTGTGATGGGTTTTGGTGCGCCGCGCGAGGGACATGATTACGATACGATGCGGGACAAGATTCTCGATGAGACCAGGCGCGTGTTTAAACCTGAGTTTCTCAACCGGCTGGATGAAATCATCGTGTTTCATTCGCTCGGGAAGGCGGAGCTGTTGCGCATCGTCGATCTGGAGGTGGACAAGGTGCTCAGGCGTATCAAAGCCAAGGACGTCCATATTGAGTTGAAGGAAAGCGCGAAGGAATTCCTCATCGAGAAAGGATACGATCCGCAGTACGGAGCGCGGCCAATGCGCCGTGCAGTGGAGCGTTTTCTCGAAGACCCGCTCGCGGAAGAATTGCTTCGCGGCAACGTGAAACCGGGCGACAAAGTCGAAGTTGAGGCAGCCGATGGGAAGCTGTCGTTCCACGTGCTGGAATCGCAACCACAGAGTAACGCGGCTGCGCCGGCGAGCTAAGGCGCGGTGCGAAAATCACGCCCGCGGATGGGCGTCTGCGTAGGCTTTCTTCAGCCGTTCAACGGTGACGTGCGTGTAGATTTGTGTTGTGGAAAGGCTGGCATGTCCCAGCAATGCCTGAACGCTCCGCAGATCGGCGCCGCGATCGAGCATGTGCGTCGCGAAACTGTGCCGCAATTTGTGCGGACTGATTGAAATTGGAATGGATGTGTAGCGGACATAACGCTTTAACACGAGCCAGACTGAGCGGACGGACATTCGCGTTCGCCCCTTGTTTATGAACAGCGGGCCTGCATGCACATTCGCAGCGGCGCGATAGCGCGAGATCGCTTCCAGCGCGGGAAAGCCTACCGGGCAGACGCGCTCTTTGCGGCCTTTGCCGAATACGCGGACTGACTCGGTATAAGGATCGAGATCGGCCACATCGAGTGCAGCCAGTTCGCTCAAACGCAAACCGCTGCTGTAGAACAATTCCATGATCGCGACGTCGCGCAGTGGCATCCAAACAGGGGCGGCGCGATTTTTCATCTCGCGCGTTGGCGCGGCAAGAAGCTCCTCGACCTGCTGGCGCGTGAGAACCAGCGGCAGCTTTTTTTCAATTTTCGGCAACTGCACTTCGCGAACCGGATTCCGTGCCAGCCGTTTTCGAGCGGTGAGAAACTGATAAAACGTTCGCAACGCTGAGAATTGCAGGCGCACGTACGAACGCGCTTGCTCCCGCTTCATAAGCGCAAAGAGATAGTCGCGAAAATCGTCTGGTCTGCATTTTTTCCATGATGTTTTCTTCTCCGCGCGGAAAAGTGTCAGCGCCTGGCGATATGCCTTAAGCGTGCGCGGCGAAGCGTTTCGTTCGTCCGCAAGATAACCCAGAAATTCCTCGACCAAAGGATCGCGATTCGTGGATGCGCCTGTGGCCTTTGTCATCGTAAATGACGAATGACGAATGACGAATGACGAATTAATGACAAAGGACGAAATGTGGATTTCAACAAGGCGCTCATATTCACACAACTATTCTTTCATTCGAAATTCGGGTTTCCCTTGTCATTCGACATTCGGAATTCGTCATTCTATTTCATTCCGGTTTTTCTACCACGTAACGCAAATCCGTAGGACTGGCGTTTCCTCGGAACTGGCTTTTGAAAATTGGCGGCGGGTTGGTAGAAATTAATTCGTAGCTCTTCAAAACAAATTCCGGATAAATTCCGTTGCTGGCAGGCTCGTATACCTTGTCGCCGCTGAAATTGCCATACAGCTTGTATTCGTAATTGTTGTCGCTCCCGAAATCGAGGCGTTCACGATCTGGAGCAAGTTTCTGTTTTTCATTCAACATCACCAGCTCCGCTGTGCTCCATGGCTGACCCGGCCGCCGCACGTAACCCCAGAATTTGTAATCGGGTTTGAAGTAACGCCGCCCAATGAAATAATCTCCGGCCGGCTCTGCCGCGATGTGTTGTACCATTTCGATTCTTGCCTGCTGAATTCCTTGCGGCACGGTTTCGCAACCGCCGAAGAACACCGTGCCCAGAGACAGGCTCCCTGCCAGCACAAACTGAACCGCGCGCATCATTCCTTGAATGAACATTTTTTATCGCAGGTTTACGCGAGACGCAATTGTAAGCTTGCTCCCGTTAGGTGACGACCTCCCCGCCTCCCCGTCTCGTAAATGGCACTGTCATGTTGAGCGGAGCGAAACATCTCTGTTTGTTTGCGTCGTCGATCCGTACAAGTGTAATCCGAGATTCTTCGCTTCGCTCAGAATGACAATATGAAACGGCTGGCGGTGATTCGGGAAATGTTGTTGAGTTCTTCCTTTCACTGATCACTAGTCACTGGTCTGATTTTAAGACAATGGTCCGATTCTTCAACGCTCTGGGCGCGCCGCTGCTGTCGTTTATTCAATATTTGGGCGAACTCGTGATGCTAGCCACCGACACGTTTCGTTCCATTTTCACGCACAAGCTCCGTTGGAAATTATTTCTCAACCAAGTCGTCGAGGTGGGATTGCTTTCGCAACTCGTGGTTATAATCACCGGCGCCTTCACTGGTGCGGTGTTCTCGGCGCAAACATTTTTCCAATTTAACAAGCTGGGAATGGGCTCCGCTGTAGGCGCGGTAGTTTCGGTGTCACTCTGTCGCGAGCTCGCGCCGGTCCTGACCGCGCTGATGGTAGCCGGACGCGTGGGCGCAGCGATGTCGGCCGAGATCGGCACTATGAAGGTGACCGAGCAAATCGATGCATTGCGCGCGCTTGCGGTTTACCCAGTTGATTACTTGGTGGTGCCGCGGGCGCTCGCCATGATGGTATCGATGCCACTGCTGGTGGCGGAGTGCATTGCCGTCGGCATTGCCGCCGGTTATCTCGTAGCGATTTTCATGCTAGACATTAACGGCACTTACTACATGGCGAACATGGTGCGGTGGACGCGCAGTCGTGACATTATCATGGGTCTGTCGAAAGCATTCTGTTTCGGGATACTCATCGTGTTCATCAGTTGCCAGAAAGGTTTGACCACACGTGAAGGCGCGGTGGGCGTCGGCCGCGCGACAACTGAAGCTGTCGTGGACTCGTCGCTGGCTGTTCTGATTTGCAATTTCTTCCTTACCATGACGTTCAACATCATCTACCCGGCGGGCTATCAATGAGTGGAGTGATGGAATTTTTGGGAGTAATTGAAAGTGGAGAGTGGTGAGTTGAGAGTTCGTGTGTTGCCATGATCGAAGCACCGCCGTCTCCAAGGCCGTCTACCAAACCTCATCCGGCTCCAGGTAATTCGTCGCCTATGATCAAGGTGCGTTCATTGACAAAAAAAATCGGACAACAGGAGATTTTGCGCGGCGTTGATCTTGAGGTGCGGACCGGTGAAACTCTTGCCATCATCGGGCGGAGCGGCGGTGGCAAAAGCGTTTTGCTTAAACATCTCGTAGGATTGATGGAACCGAACCGGGGAGAAATTTGGATCCAGGGCCAAAACATTATCGGTATGAGCGAGCGCCAGCTTGGGGCGATCCGCCAAAAGGTTGGAATTCTTTTCCAAGGCGGCGCGCTTTTTGATTCGATGACTGTGGAAGACAACATTGCATTTCCTTTGCGCGAAGCCGGCGAACGCGATGCGAACATTTTGCACTCCAAAGTCGCGGAGATGCTTGAGGTAATGGAAATGGAGGGAGAGGAGGCCAAGATGCCGGAGAGTTTGAGTGGCGGAATGAAAAAAAGAGTAGGCCTCGCGCGCGCCATCATTCGCCGACCTTCGTGTGTATTATACGATGAGCCGACGGCAGGGCTTGATCCTGTCGTGGCGGACAGTATCAACCGATTGATCCGCCGGTTGCAGCAACGCTTTGGAATGACCAGCGTCGTGGTCACCCACGATATGAAAAGCGCATTTGATGTGGCCGACCGAATTGCCTATCTGCATGAAGGCCAGATTTATTTTACCGGAACGGCGAATCAGCTTCAGCAATCGACTGATCCATTGATTCAGGACTTTCTCCTCGGCCGATCTGACGGTAGAGGAGATTGACCTCAATTGCCGCGATTCGAATGCGAAAACCGGCTCGGGCGAACCGCCCCTGCCTTGCGAAAATCAGCAGCAACACCGACAATAAACATCCAAGATGAACCGGCACGAGCGAGGTTTGGAATTCAAAGTCGGCATTTTCGTTTTTGTGGGATTGGCGATGTTGGGCGCACTAGTCGTGCAATTCGGCAGACTGGGAGAAGGTTTCAAGACCTATTACACCATCACTGTTCGCTTCAATGATGCCGGCGGACTGTTGAAAGGCACCGATGTCTTGCTCGCCGGTGCGAGAATTGGAAAAGTCGCGGGCGGTCCGAAGCTAGTTCGCGAGGGCGGTGGTGTGGCTGTACCGCTGAAAATTTATGATTACATCAAGATCCCTGAGGGAACCAAATTCACAGTCGGAAGTTCCGGGTTGCTTGGCGATCGGTTCGTAAACGTAACGATACCGCCCGGGCCGCCGACGGCGTATCTGCTACCTAATGCCTATGTCAATGGTGCACGCGAGACGGGGATCGACGATCTCACCCGCACAGGCGGCGCGCTCGTGAACGATCTCCGCGGTACCGTGCAAAAGATCGACACAACTGTGGACCGCCTGAATCAAGACACGCTGTCCCCAGCGAACATGGAAAACTTGAAGGCGAGCTTGCAACATTTGAATCAGGCTACCACTGCGCTGGCAGAATCTTCGAAGAAACTGGATGGTGTAATCGAGCAGACGGATTCGACCATGGCCTCCGCAAAACAAGCTGCCGATGGCTTGCAGAACGCCATCGCCGACACGCGCAAGGTGGTGCGCAGCGCCATGCAGGGGAAGGGTCTGGTCGCAACGCTGCTGAATGATCAACAACTGGCGAGTGATCTGCACGCACTGATCACCAATCTGCGAGCCCACGGCGTCTTGTTTTACCGTGATAGCGCCGCAACGACTCAAACGAAGCCCCCCGAGCAAACCAAACGAGCTCGTCAAAGCCCCAGCCGCTGATTTTCGTTTCATTGGTGGAGTGGGCGGACAAGATAATCACGGAATAGCCGTCAATCATCACAGCGCCCCGAGCAGACGCGAGCGCACATCTTCTTCGGTCATGCCGTCGATGCGAATCACTTTATCGCGCGACCTCTGACCGTGTTCCAGAATGATTGCGCGCTGAGAGATATTCAATTGGTCGGCCAGAAAACAGCGCAGAGCTGCGTTAGCTTTCTCCTCCACAGCCTGTGCGCGCAATTTGATCTTAATCGCGCCTCCATGCTCGCCGACGACTTTGTTGATCTTGGCGTTTGGAACAACGTGAACGCGGAGCCTCGCCATCGATTTCAATTTATAGCGGAGATCGTCTATTCATCGCAGTTCTGCTCGACAAATTTACAAACGTTGCCAGAAAGTCGAAGCCATAAAACTTCGGTACCTCTATCTTGTGTTGGCGTTGATCGGCCTGATTTTACCATATTCGCAATTCCTGCCGTGGATCATGGAGCACCACGCGATGAACATCCCGCTCTTCATTCATGACATGTTCGCCAACCAGATCAGCGGATTCTTCGCCATGGATGTCATCGTTTCTGCAATCGTCCTGATTGTTTTTATCCTGGACGAGGGCCGACGCCTGGGGATGCGAACCCTGTGGTTGCCCGTGATAGCCACTTTACTGGTCGGCGTTTCGCTTGGTTTTCCGTTGCTTCTCTATTTACGGCAGATCCAACTTGACCAGAGTCGCATTTAGACCAAAACGAGCGACTGTCCGCGTCTGCCTGCTAACGGAGGCCAACGGCTTTCCGAACACGTTCCATTACTCGGTCCGCAATCTCATTCGCGCGTTTTGCGCCGCGCGCAAGGACCTCTTCGATGTACGATCTGTCGGCCAGAATTTCTTCGCGGCGTTGGCGCATCGGCGCGAAATATTCCCAGAGCTTTTCAAAGAGCTGTTTCTTGAAATCGCCGTAGCCCGTTCCACCCTTTAGAAATCTTTCGCGCATCTCAGCAATTTCGTTCTTGGACGCGACCAGCGAGTAGAGTTTGAAAATTGTGGAACTCGCGGGGTCCTTTGGCGCGTCCACCGCTACGGAATCGGTGACAATGCTCATAACGCGTTTTCGCATTTCCTTCTCGTCCCCAAAGATGTCGATGTCATTCCCGTAGCTCTTGCTCATTTTCTGGCCATCGATGCCGGGCACGGTTTCGGTTTCGGGCTGAATACGCGGCTCGGGCAGCTTGAAAATATGCCCGTAGGTTTCGTTCATTTTCACTGCTAGATCGCGCGTTATTTCGATGTGCTGTTTCTGGTCCTTGCCGACTGGCACGACATCGCTGTCGTAAATCAAAATGTCCGCGGCCATCAGGATGGGGTAGCTGAACAGTCCAACGTTCGCGCTCATACCGCGGGCGAGTTTGTCCTTGTACGAGGTCGCCCGCTCAAGCAATCCCATCGGCGCTAGTGTTGATAAAATCCAGGCGAGTTCCGTCACCTGCGGCACATCCGAATGCCGAAAGAGCGTCGCGCGCTCCGGATCGAGTCCGCACGCCAGAAAATCGAGTGCGACGCGACGGCTGTTTGCGCGCAACGTTTCCGGGTCACGCAAACTCGTGAGCGCATGGTAATCGGCGACGAAATAAAGCGCTTCGCCCTCGGCTTGCAGCGCGACCGCAGGCCGCATCATGCCAAAATAATTGCCGATGTGTAGGGCACCGCTGGGCTGTATGCCGGAGAGAATGCGCATGATTTTTCTATTTGTCATCCTGAGCGAAGTCGAAGGATCTCATTTTGTACTCACCAATACTGCGCGTCTTGGTTTCGGGAGATTCCTCGACTCCGCTCGGAATGACAAACGTTTGTTTCTTGCTCGCCATTTTTTGGCTAACCGCTAAATACAGCAAGCATGGCTGCACGCTCACGGCCCGTCTCCGTCGTCACCGGCGGTGCAGGCTTTCTCGGCTCGCATTTGGTGGATCGGCTTTTGGCGGAAGGTCATCGCGTCATTGCGATCGATAATTTAATCACCGGTAACCCCGGGAACATTGGACATCTGGCCGGGGAAGAGAATTTCCGATTCATCAAACACAACGTTTCTAATTTCATTTTTTTGCCGGAAGAAAAACTCGATTACGTTTTTCATTTCGCGTCACCGGCCAGCCCGATTGATTATCTGGAGCTTCCAATTCCCACGCTCAAGGTGGGCGCACTCGGCACGCATAACACGCTCGGCCTGGCGAAGGACAAAAAGGCCTCGTTCATTCTCGCGTCTACCTCGGAGGTGTATGGCGATCCGCTCGAGCATCCACAAAAGGAAGATTACTGGGGCAACGTAAACCCGATCGGGCCGCGCGGTGTGTACGATGAAGCTAAGCGATTCGCCGAGGCGATCACGATGGCGTATCACCGTTATCACAGGCTCGACACAAAAATTGTCCGCATCTTCAACACGTACGGGCCGCGAATGCGGTTGCGCGACGGCCGGGTGGTGCCGGCATTTATCGGGCAGGCTCTGAGTGGTCAACCGCTGACTGTTTTTGGCGACGGCTCGCAGACACGCTCATTCTGTTACGTGTCAGATTTGATTGATGGGATTTTCAAACTGGCCATGAGCAGTTTTCACGAGCCGGTCAACCTCGGTAATCCGCGAGAGATGACGATCAAGCAGTTCGCCGAGGAAATTATTCGGCTCATCGAAACAAAATCGACAATCGAATACAAACCATTGCCGGTCGATGACCCGAAGGTCCGTCAGCCGGATATCTCCCGCGCAAAAGAAGTGCTCGGTTGGGAGCCGCGCGTCGGATTCGAAGAGGGAATCAAAAAGACGATTGAGTATTTTAGAGACTCTTTGAAACATTGAATGTTAAATCCCTGAATTAACCATGCGCTCCCGAAAAAATTTTACTGGCGTTTGCGAGGATTTGGTTATGAATTGTCGCATGATCAGGCGTGGGCTCGCCGTTGCCGTTGGGTTGATTGCTGTTTGCTTGCCGGTCGCAGCGCAGCCAGGGAATCGGCCGGCGGCAACAAAAGCTCGAACGACTACGCATCAACGACTGCCTGCTGGTCGGTCCAGTTCTACTTCGGAACTAAGTCTCTATCAGCCCACAATTTTCACCGCGAACGATACTTCCCTTCTGCTTCGCAAGGGGCGGGTGCTCGCGTGGTCGGACGGCGGCAGGTTGGCGAGCGAGAACGCGCTCGTGTCGACTGGGATGATTTCGCTCGGCCTGTTTTCGAGCGCATATTTACCGCCCTCGAACGCTTTCGGGCCCGTGCCAATGAACCCGGGAAACGCTGTGTCTAACTCGCGACCACAGAACTTTGGAACTGACGCAAAAGATTCACCTGAAATGATGACGTCGCCGTCGGATCGTTTTTATTACGGCGGGGAAATAGGATTCATGTACGGCCACTGGAGCGGCAAAGGCGGTGGCGACATGATGGAGAGCTATATCATGGGCGGAGTTGGCAACGATCATTTCCAGATCACCGCGGGCGCAGCGTTTGACGACTGGAATGGACACGCAGCGCGCTTCCACTCATTCGTCCCCAGATAGGTAGCCGCCGTATTTGAAGAGCGGCAGTATCTTATCGCTTTGGTTTTGCACGTCCTTTCGAAGACTCATACTGTCTTGCATAAATTCGTGAGTGGAAAAGTTGGATCATTGCCGCGCTGCGTGATTATCATTCAATACATCACGTCGCCGCTCTACTAAAGAACAACTGCGGTCTTTTGGATTGAAATCGCGGATTCATTCTTCCTACTATCGCTGGTAATCGGGACGGGAGGTTCCTGATTGACACGCTGACCGAAGTCGCTTCAACGGATTGAAATCAATGTCGGTTCGAAATCTCGCCGCGGATAAATTGTTGTGGGAAACGCTGGGACGTTGGAAGCGTTCGAGCCCTGAATTGGATCGCATTCAATTCCTGAAGACTGTGCCGTTTTTTGACCGGCTCTCGAACCGGCAGCTCAAGAGTGTCTCTGACATCATGTTTGAACGCACATATGACGCCGACGAATCAATTTTTGAGGAGGGACAACCAGGAGCAGCTCTTTTCTTGATTCTGGATGGCAAAGTCGCAGTAGAAATTTTTCGCGAGACCAGTACCACGCGTCTGGCCGTTTTAGAAAAAGGCGCTTTTTTTGGTGAGATGGCTTTGCTCGATGATACGCCGCGTTCTGCCACGGCGAGGGCCTTGGAACGGACTCGGACGCTGGCGCTTTATCGGAACGACCTTCGCGGGTTGGTTCATCGGGACGCGAAGACTGCGTGCAGAATTTATCGCTCCCTTGCGGGAATGATCGCCGATCGGCTTCGTTTGACCAATGAATTGGTGCAGATGAAAACGCCGCCTGGCGATGTCGAATTAGGATGAGCAACGATCAGGAGTTCGAAGAAATGGAGCGAGAGCGCAAAGCTCGGCGCAAGGTTTTCTATCTTACATTTGTAGCACTGGCCTTAATTGTGGGAGGATTTCTGATCTGGAAGTTAAGCATTCTGATTTTACCGATCATAGTTGGCGCGCTGTTAGCGATTGTATTCCGCCCTGTCAAAGAGCGTTTTAGGGTCCGGTGGTTACCTCACCAGATTCAAGTGTTGTGCTCCTTCGCGGCTATCGGTCTGGTTTTGTTTTTCGCATTCAATACTCTTCGTAAACACATTCCGGACGAAGAGCAGAAGCTCGAATTTAAAGTTCGGCTGAAATACAAGCTGAATGAAAAATACCGGCAGTTGGTGGCAAAGCCGGCGGAGGAAAAATCAAACGCTGTAGCGCCGTTAATCCAAAAAGAGCTCGGACCGCTGATGGACAAATTCAATCAGTTACTCGAACTCAGTCCGGAAGAACGCGATCTATTCCTGAGATATGCCGCGGGACACACCGGGAAACCTCCCATTCAGAGTAAATTCGTTGATTACTTTCGTGCGAATCAACGGACGAGAAAGTATGTGATACCCGAAGAAGCTCCTACCGGTGCGACCCAGCCCACGAGAACGGTTGCACCCGCTACGGTTGAGCCTGCGGCTGCTACCGAGGAAACGAGCTTCGAGAACAAGTTGTCCGCATGGATGCTGGCTCCACTAATTTTTATCTTTCTCGGTTTCGATCACGGTCAAATTCGCCGCTTTTTCATCGGCCTCGTGCCTAACCGCTACTTCGAGTTGTCTCTCACCGTTGTCGATAGACTCGACGATGCAATCGGCAAATATCTCCGTGGTACGTTTATTGAGTGTTTTCTGGTGGGCGTAACTCTTACATTGGGACTGATCCTGCTTGGGATCCCCGCTGGGATGGCCGTGGCCATTGGTGTGGTTTCCGGACTTCTCAACGCGATTCCGTTTGTTGGCACGGCTATCGCTCTGGTAATCGGTCTTGGTTATGCGTTAGTCGCGGAAAACATAAGACCGTTGATTCCCGGTCTGAATCCGAATGATCTGGCGCTGTATGTGGTGATTCTGGTCGTAATCACGCACGTCCTGGACGATGTTGTGTTTCAGCCTTTTGTCCTCGGCAGCGCGGTGAACATTCACCCGCTGGTGGTCGTTATCGCGATCATCAGCGGCTCTCTTATCATGGGTTTGTGGGGTATGTTATTTGCTATTCCCGCGGTGGTAGTACTCAAGACGGCGGTCGCGACTTTCTTCAAGGAACTGAAGGATTATCGCATCATTTGATGGAGCTTGCCCAAATCGCGGGCGTCCGGCGACATCACACCCGCGCAAATCGATTATCGATCACGAGGCGATTCGCGTGGTTTCGTGTGTTTGAGATTTTGGTATTGAAATTTTGCGGAGGAGGCAACGCGGCGTGCACGTTTGTTCTTGATTCGCGATTTGTGAATTGCGATTTAGAGCTTTAGCCAATGCCAGCACCGGCGCGCCTCATCACTGTCAACATAGGTTCCCAAACCATCGGTCTGGCGGAATTTCGCCTGATCAATGATCGGCTGGTGTTGGTGAATTATCGTTTTCGCGAAATGCCGCTTGATCCTGCAACAGGTGAGCGTCAGGACGCCCATACTGCACTGCACGAGACGGCTGTCGCATTACGCGAAATCATGCAGGAACTGCACATTAATCCTGCGCCGGTGAATTACGCCGTACCTGCGCAGTCGGTTTTCGCCCGCTTTGTCAAGCTGCCTGCGCTCGAAGCGGAGAAGATCGACAAGATTGTCTCATTCGAAGCGCAACAAAATGTTCCATTCCCAATCGATCAGGTGGTGTGGGATTACCAGCTCGTGGGAGGCGGCATGGGCGAACAACTTCAAGTGGTGATTGTCGCGATCAAACGGGATTTCCTCGATGAAATCAACAATGCTGTCGAAGAAACCGGTCTGCGAACCAGGATCATCGATGTGGCGTCGATGGGCCTGTACAACGCGTTTTGTTATAACTACACCGATCTGAAGGGGTGCTCCCTGCTGCTGGATATTGGCGCGCGCACGACCAACATTCTCTTTATCGAGCCCGGACGAATTTTCTCGCGTAGTCTTCCCATCGGCAGCAGTTCGATCACAGCCGCAGTTGCCAAAGAATTTAACGAGTCGTTCGGTGCAGCGGAAGCTCGAAAGAACCGGGACGGCTCTGTCGCTTTGGCAGGCGCTCCCGAACCTGCGGACGCCGATGTAGGACGCGTCTCGAAGATCGTACGAAACACCATGACGCGGCTGCATGCGGAGTTGATGCGTTCGATTACTCACTATCGCGCGCAACAGCAGGGAAATAGCCCAGAGCGCATCTTTCTTTGTGGCGGAGGCGCAGGCATGCCGAACATGCGCGAATTCTTTCACGAGAAATTTCAGTTACCGGTCGAGTTCTTTAATCCGCTCAAAAACGTAAGCGTGTCGGGAGCGGCGCGAGAGACCGCGGGCTCTGCGCACTTACTGGGTGAACTTGTCGGACTGGCGCTGCGTACCGTGACCATTTGTCCGATGCAGTTGAATTTGCTTCCGGCAACCATCGTTCTCAGGCAGGATCTGGAAAAGCGGCAACCATTCTTTATTGCCGCAGCGGCTTGCATTCTATTGGCCCTGCTGGGCTGGTCGGCTTATTACACACGGGCAGCCCAAGTCGCGCAGCAAACAGCACAGCTGTTAGGACAAAAGAACGTCACCATGCACGTGGCGGAGGCGCAGCTGGATAAAATCAAGAAACAAATCACCGGGCTGGACAATGTCGCCACTCCGCTCATCACAGCAGTGAACGATCGCAATTTCTGGCCACAGATTCTCGAAGATTTAAACGCGCGGCTCCCCGAAGCAGATATCTGGATCACAGAGCTTGCCGCGATCTCCGGTGGAAAATTGCTTGGGGTGCCTGAAAAGCGCGCCGGAGAAATAGGACAGAGTCCGTCGCCAATAGCTTTGGGTTCGCCGCCAAAAGCTGGAACCGCCACGGGCAAAGTGATCGACGGCATCATGGTTCGCGGCCTTTATCTCTATAATCCGAAGCAGCAGGAAATCGTTGTCGATTACCTTCGCAATCTGGCAAAGTCGCCATTCTTTGTTGTCGATCCAAAAACTCCGGAGCGCGTTATCAAATCCAACTCCGTGCCGAACGACGCGGAATGGGCGTTTCCATACGAGCTTCAGCTCATTCTCCGCAAGCCGGTCAAACTGCCATGAAATGGTTTCAACAAAATCGCGCGTTTGGCATGCTTGTGATTGGCTTTGCGGTTTGCGCATTGCTTTTCGGAACGCTGGTTTACCGAAGATGGTCGATTTGGACGAACGCAAGACAAACGTTCGAACAGGCGGCAGCGGAGCGGAATCGGTTGACGGCTCTCGATCCGTTTCCAAACGAAGTGAACTCTCGGAAATTACAAGAGTACCTTGGGAAATACACGTCCGCCCTGAACGAATTTAAAGCTGCATTGGCAAAGGAGGTCGCGCCCGCGCCGCCCCTGGCCCCGAATGAATTTCAGTCGCGGTTGCGCCAGGCTGTCGTCGCGGCGCTCGACAGAGCGCGCACCAACAACGTGAAACTGCCCGAAAGATTTCAGCTCGGCTTCGATGAATTCACCAGGACAATGCCTAGCACAGCCGTGACGCCGCTGCTTGGACAAGAACTTTCTCAAATCCAGATGCTCATAAATATTGTGCTAGACGCAAAAGTAGACAGCGTCACGTCACTGCGCCGCACACCTTTGCCCGAAGAAGGTGGGACAGCACTAACACCGACACCGCCTCCAACTGTAGGGCTCAGAGCACCCGCCGCGAAACCGGGTGGCACGCCTGCCCCAATATTGGTGGAGCGCAACCTTGTCGATCTCAGTTTCAAGGCGGCGCCTGCCACAGCGCGAAAGGCCTTGAACGAGATCGCAGCTTCGACCCGACAGTTCTTTGTCATTCGCACGCTTTACGTGCACAACGAAAAAGACAAAGGCCCCTCGCGGGAGAGGACCGCAAATCCAACGCCGGCCCCAAGCGCGCCAGCGCGTCCGGGTGCAGCGGGCGCCCTGAACTTCATCGTTGGCAACGAGCACATCGAAGTCTCCGCTACCATCGAAATGCTGCGGTTTACGTTCTAACCACAAATGGACACGAATGAACACGAATAGAACGGATAGCGGAGCGGTCGCAGCGGCGACCTGGCGATCGCGTCCCTGGCGATCGCGGACTTTTTGGAATGAGAACGGGGCGAGATAATGACGAAAGCCAAATGACGAAGCACGAATGTCCAGTCCGCGCGCCGCTGCTTTAACGCGTTAACCCTTCAACGAATCAACATGGCGAAAGCAATCGACTTGATTAAGGCGAATTACGATCGCGTTGCGGCGATCGCTGCGGGGGCGTTCCTTTTCATTTCCGCCATTTGCATTTGGTGGAGCGCCATCCAGTTTGACCGTGAGCTTGTCACTCGGCTGCCGCCGCGGGCCAAACCCGCGTCGCAACCGCCGGTCGCGGTCGAGCTCGATCGCGCAGCGGAGCAGCTCCAGGCTCCCTCACAATGGAAAGCCAGCACGCGCTCCGGGCTTTTCGTTCCCGAGAAACATTTCATCGGCGCAGACGGGCTGCCGGCGACTTTGGAAAACACGCAGGTCCATCCTCCGGTGCCAAATGAATGGTTCGAGAAATACGGTCTTCCGATCGAAGACGCCGATGTTCTCGATCAGGACCCCGACAAGGATGGTTTCACCAATCTCGACGAATGGCAGGGGAACACCGATCCAACAAATAAAGATTCGCACCCGGATTACATCACGAAATTGCACTTGGTGTCCGCCACTGAGGAACCGTTCCGGTACATTTTTTCATCGCGAATAGGGGACAAATTCGGCATCAACGACATTGACCAGAGTGAGCTGACGCAATTCCTCAAAGTCGGTGACGTGATCCGTGGGACCGACTTCAAGATCCTGAAGTTCACGGAAAAATCCGAGCGCAATCAGTATGGCATCAATGCCGATGTTTCGGAGCTGCTTCTCGAACATCAGCAGACGCACGTGCAGGTTACACTGGTGAAGGAAAAGGTCGCTACGTCCCCGCAGTCCGTCGCCACATTCGTTTATACCTGGCGCGGGCGCCGTGAATTTGAAGTGAGAAAAGATCAGGAATTCCCGATTGCCACCGCTGCAGGGAACCGCATGTACAAATTGACTGATGTCCAGCAGGGGAAAGCCGTGATCGTAAGCACGGAAAAACCAGACGAACCGATCGAGATTGGCTTCGCTGCGCCGTGAAAATCTTTAACCACAAATCCCGCAGACGCGGGACGAATGGACACAAATTGCAGCATTGAAAATGTCGAAGCAAGAATGACGAATGACGAATTAAATCCGAATCACGGAAGACGGCGATCGCTCGAGCCGCAGGGCTTTGTTATTTGAGCTTCGTCATTCGACCACCTGCTCGCGAATACTTTCGGAGTTCGGATTTCGTCATTCCCTGAACACCCGTGTAATCCCTGTCATCCGTGGTTCCAATCTCTTGGAGTCTCGCAGAGACCTCCCTAAGAAATTCGCGTCTATTCCTGTTCATTCGCCTGCCACGTCATAGGCTCGCGCGGAGGCGCGTCGGTTAGCCCCGAAAATTCGTAAGAATTTTGCTTGAAGCCGATCAGGCAAATCAAATACAAGCTCGTGCAATGTGCAGCCGGACGACGCCGTGATGGTGAATACGCAACAACCAAGTGCGCCGATCGAGATCGGCTTCGCCGCGCCCCAAAAGTCACGAAGGAACCACAATGAAAAAACAAATTAATCCCTCCATTAAGGCGCATCTTCTCCGGAGCGCGCTCATTCTGCTTTCGCTTCTCGCCATTTGCGCGATCCCGTTCACGCTGGCGCAGCGAAACGCCGCGATTCCGGCGGCTAGGATCTACCCACCACAAAATGCGTCGCCTTCTACCAGCGCGGCCATTGCTCACCAGCCTTCATACCAAGGTGACATTACAAGGCGTTCGGACGTGCCGTTCCTGAAACCGCAGGCCGCATTAGTACCCGAACGCCCGGCGGTATGTACACTCAACGGCACCCTTGGCACAGCGCCTCCCGGGGGTGCCACAGGGACTATCGCCACTCGGCTCTCTCGGCCCGGTTCGCCCACAGTAATTTGCGGCGTCCCTCCGGCGTTCCCAGGTAACACAGACACAGGGCCGTTTATCTATAACGTCCACTACATTACCAACACCGGAGGAAGCCCGCTCTGTACGGCGGTGATTCTCCACGTGGTAACCGAAGGCATCGCGGGGACGAACATGCAGTGCTCAGCCTTCATGGCTCCATTTCAGGCGGGTGACATCACCAATCCGACGCGCTATCTTGGGGATGCAGGCGTTAGCACTGGTAACCCGCCGGTTAACACAGTTTTTCAGCTCACTGTCCCCGCGTTCACGACCATCGCGTTAGTCGTATTCAACGTGAACGTCTCCCCCGCTGGTCAGGGCACGATTTACCAGCTGATTTCGGACCAAGACATTTTCTGTCAGCAGGGAAGTCCGACGCCTACGGCGACGGGCACGCCAAGTCCCACGGGCACGCCAAGTCCCACTCCCAGTCCGACGTGCACGCCACTTACGAGCCCGACACCCGGAGCTTGTACAACATATGAAGCGGAGTCGTGCAACAATACGCTCACGGGAAGCGCGTTTGTTCTAAACTGCCCGACATGCTCCGGTGGAGAGAAGGTAGGTTACGTGGGCAGCAACTCTGGTACTCTCCAGTTCAATATTATTGCCGTCGCGCCGGGCAATTACACGATGACGATCTGCTATCTCAACGGCGACGCGACACGCTACGCCTATCTGAGCGTGAATGGCGGTGCAGGAACGTCCGTAAGCTTTCCGTCCACTGGATCGTTTCAGACTGTGGGGTCAATACAGAGGACGGTCACTTTGAACACCGGCAGCAATACGCTTAAATTCTATAACCCGATCGTCGGTAACTGGGCCCCGGATTTTGATCGGATTCAATTCAACTGCGCGCCGTCGTATTTAGGCAACATCAGTACCCGCAGCTTTGTTCAGACCGGCGACAATGTGATGATTGGTGGTTTCGTCGTTCAAGGGACCACCTCATTCAAGAGAGTAATTATTCGGGCCATCGGCCCTGAGCTCGCTCAACACGGCGTTCCAAATCCAATGGCCGATCCAACATTGGAACTGCACAATGCCAACGGGGCTCTGATTGCTTCAAATGACAACTGGCAGACCACGATCATCGGCGGAATCATTACCAGCGATCAACGTCAGCAGATTCAGAACAGCGGCCTCGCTCCGGGTGACCCGTTAGAATCGGCGATTATCGCAGACCTGCCGCCGGGTAACTATACTGCCATCGTTCGTGGTGTGAACAACACGACGGGAGTTGCTTTGGTAGAAGCGTACGATCTTAACCCCGAGACTGATTGTAGCCCCGCCACTTTCCCAATCCTTGGGAACATCAGTACCCGTAGCTTTGTACAGACGGGCGATAACGTGATGATCGGTGGGTTTATAGTTCAAGGAGCCAGATCGAAGAGATTAATTGTGCGCGCGATTGGCCCTGAGCTCAGCCAATATGGCGTTCCGAATCCCCTGGCTGATCCGACATTGGAACTGCACAATGGCAGCGGGAATTTAATTGCCTCCAATGATAACTGGCAGCAAACGATCATCGGCGGCATCATCACCAGCGACCAAGTCCAGGCCATTCAGAACAGCGGCTACGCCCCGGGGGACCCGAGAGAATCTGCGATCATCGCAAACCTGCCCCCAGGTAATTACACCGCGATCGTGCGCGGGGTAAACAACACCACCGGAGTTGCGCTCGTGGAGGTGTACGATCTGCAATAGACGAAATTCAAGTTTTTACAGAGGACAGCGAAGGAAACAAACATCGTTTCTGTCCGAAGCGAACCTATTTCGTTATCTTCGTTTTCTTCGGTTTAATTTGAGATTCTTCGCGTCAGCTGTTCTTCAAAGAGGATCAGCGCCCGAAAAAATCGTAAGAATTTTGCTTGCACTGAAACAAGCACATCCACTACAAGCTCGTTTCAATGTGCAATCGGACAAGGCCGTTATCGTGAAAACGCAGAAAGCGAAATGCGCTGATCGAGACCGGTTTTGCCGCCCCTGGAAGGACCACCTATGAAAGAAATCCCACACTCCCTAGGAAACCTTGAACAAAAGGAAACGAAGGTAACGAAGGCCAGCTTCGGTGCAGTGCTTCAAATCTTTGTTGCCTTTTGTTTCACTCTTATCTGGTTGTCGTTGGTTTGCGCCACGGCGTTTGCGCAGACAACTCCGGACAACGTCGCGGAACGCGAAGCGCAGCGGCGACAGGCTGCCATGCCACAGGGCGAAGCCGCTCTGACGCGGGGCAAGTCCGCCATGACGGCGAAGAATTACACGCTTGCGAATCAAGAATTCAAATCGGCCGTGGCGAGTTTCCCCGATTCAGTGATGTCCGGAAAAGCGCACGACGAAGCGGTCGACGGTTTTTGCAAGAGTGGGGTGATGTTGGCGCAGGCCCGTATTAAACAGGGCGATAATGCCGGCGCAGAGGCGATCCTCAGTGAAGTTTTAAGTAATCAATACGATCCCAAATACAAAGGCGCACAAATGCTTTACACGCAGTTGCGTCAGCCTGGTTCCTTTAATAACGGGGGCTCCACCGTGAACGACAAGGGAGGCGTGCGACGACACGTCGAAACTGATTGTGCCGGCTATTTAGCGCTGCCCTTTCCGCAGCGGGTCGAACAAGTAAAACAATGGTTCGCTGAGGCAGAGAACTTTTATCAATCCGGCCGGTACGATTTAGCGATGAAACGCTACGATCAAATTTTGTGTGTTGATCCGTACAACACAGCGGCCCGTCGCGGGCAGGAAAGAATCGACCACACCAAATATCTCTACGGTGAGGAAGCGTACGACGAGACGCGGGGACGCCAGCTTTGGCAGGTCGAAAGCGCATGGCAGCAACCGGTCCGAAAATATGGCGTGGTAGGCGCTCCAGCAGGAGCTGGTGCGGGAAGAAACGTAGTTGGAACCGCGCTGGTTAGCAGGAAGCTCAACAGCATCATCATTCCGCACATTGAATTTCGCGACGCGACTATTCGGGAGGCCATTGAGGTTCTTAGGGAGCAGGCAGCCGAGAACGACACAGGCCCTGAAGGGCAGAAGGGTGTGAACATTGTTCTGCGCCTTGTGCCGCTCGGGCAAATCGCTCCTCCTTCGATGCCGGTTCAGGTACCCGCTTTGCCGGAAGGCACTGCTTCTCCGACACCCGCTGGCGGTGCGCCACCCCTAACTTCCGCTAGTACTCCGGCTCCGGCTGGTGGAATTGCGCCGGGGCAGCCCGGTGGAGCAGTGCCAGTTGTCGCGCCGGTGTCGGGTGCGGCGGGTGCGCGGATCACCGTGACTTTGGATAACATCCCGCTCGGCGAAGCGCTGCGTTATATTGCCAATCAAGCAGGACTAAAAGTCAAAGTAGAGCCGTATGCCGTCGCGATCATTCCGCTCAGCGAACAGAGCAATGACCTGATCACGAAGCGGTATCATGTCCCGCCGGAATTCTTCGGCGGGCCTCTTGATGTTGGGTACTATGTTGGTCAAACGTTTAGCGGCGGCGGCCAGCAAGGCCAGAATAGTTATAACGTGCCTCCAGTTTCCCAGAACGTCATCGAAAAGGAGCAATACACAGCAGCTACGAGCACCGAATACGTTGCTGCCAGCCAGGCGCAAGGAACCGTGGGAGGATATGCGACTACCGGGCAATCGGTGGCTAGACAAAATCCGGGTGGAATTGGGACAGCCACCACGAGGCAGTCATTATTTAATGATCGTCAACTGGTCGGGCGGGCTGACGCCAGAACGATGTTGGAGACCATGGGGGCCGCGTTTCCCCCGGGCGCAAGCGCGACCTTCTGGCCGCACAGCGGTACGCTGATCGTTCGCAACACGCAGGACAATTTGGACTTCGTAGATGCGCTGGTTGATCAGGCGAATGCTTCACAGCCGAAGCAGGTCGAGATCGAATCGAAGTTTGTTGAAATCAACCAAAACAATCTCAAAGAACTTGGGTTCGATTGGCTGCTTGGGCCGTTCAGCCTGAACGGGAAAGTTTTTGGTTCAGGCGGGACCGCGGGAAACGGAGTTCCGACGAGTGCGCAGAATTTTCCTTTCGTTGATCCGGCGACCGGAAATCCCATCGGACAAAATCCTGTGACGGCCGGAAACCGCAGCGGGAACCTGGCGATCAGTGCCAACGCGCTCGATGCGCTTTTGATGCCAGGTCTGGGATCAACGCTTGGCGCCGCCCCCAGCATGTTTGGATTGGCGGGAGTCTTCACCAATCCGCAATTTCAGGTTGTGATTCGCGCGCTGAACCAGAAGAAGGCTATCGATCTTCTTTCTGC
>WNGC01002813.1_pt1 | contig 28192 bp, 25 predicted proteins | sample 5400051 | NCBI WGS metagenome assembly WNGC01 (sample SAMN13153368, study PRJNA577476) | soil metagenome | isolation source: 20 cm soil or saprolite under grassland replicate 2 | place: USA:California | collected 2016-06-15
GCGACGGCTTGCGCGTGGCCGCACCAGTGGTCGGGCCAGATGCGGCGCACCGGGATGCGGCCGTCCTTGCCGTGCCACGGCCCGTCGAAATCCATGTCGCGCTCGACCTTCTTGAAGTAGGGCAGCACGGCATTCCAGTTCCAGCCCTGAGCGCCCTTCGCCTCCCACTCGTCGTAGTCGGTCGGGGCGCCGCGATTGGCGAGCTGGCCGTTGATCGAGGACCCGCCGCCCAAGACGCGCGCCTGCTCGTATTTGCGCAAGGCCGGCCGCTCTTCCGGCCGGTTGTGCGACACGATCTCGGTGTGGACCTTCAATTCGGTCCAGTGAAAGCGCGGGTCGAAATAGGCGGTGCCGGGATAGGAATCGAGGATCTCGGGCGGCACCTTGCCGTCGGGCGTGTCCTGCCCGGCCTCGCACAGCAAGACTTGGTTTGTGCTCCGGGCCGACAGCCGATGCGCCATGACCGAGCCCGCCGACCCGCCGCCGACAATGATGTAGTCGTAGATCATTCTTGCTGCCTCGCGCCTGCTCGATCGCCGATGTTAAGAGGCCGATCACCACTTGAGAAGCGGCGGACGACATGGCCGGACCCTTGCGGCCGTTCCGGCGGTCACTTTATGCTTCCGTCATGACAAAACTTCTCGAAGACGCGCTCAAGGCGGTGCGCCGATTACCGGCCGCTTCGCAAAACGAAATAGCGCGAGCGATGCTGTACCTCGCCGCCTCGGGAGGGGAGCCGGAGCCAATCGATCCGGCGCATCTGGACGCTGTGCTCGAGGGGCTTGGACAAGCCAAACGTCACGAAATTGCCACCGATGCCGAGGTCGCAGCCGCGTTTCGCCGCTTCGATAAATGAGGCTCCGTTTCACGCCGCGGGCAGTGGCGGATTTGATCTCGATCGCCGACTATCTCCGCGAGCGTAATCCGCAGGCCGCTCTCTCCGTCCGGGCGGCAATCCTGGATTCGCTTCGGCTGCTGCTTGAGTTTCCGAAGCTGGGTCGCGATCAGTCGGTCGAGGGCGTGCGCAAACTCGTGACACGCAGGTACGGCTATCTCGCCTACTACGCGTTGGACGAACAGGCGGAGGAAGTCGTCATCCTGACGATTCAGCACCCCGCCCGCGACCGGCCATTCACGGACACATAATCCCGAGCCAAGGCGACGGGAAGAGCGGAACACCCGGATCGCGCCGGCGTTTCTGGACAGGCGGCGATATCGCCTCCTCGTTCTGGAACCTCGATCAAACGGAGATGGCTTCATGAGCAGCAAGCTGAAAATGCTGGCGATTGCCGCCGCTATGGCAGCGGGCACTTCGAGCGTGGCGATGGCGCAGGTTTGCCCGGCCGGAACTGCCTGGAACGGAGCGACCTGCGCGACGGCCCCCGGCTATGTCTATGCGCCTTCCAACCCGGTATCGGGCGCTGCCGCTGGCGGCGCGGCCGGGGCGGCAACCGGCGCGGCCACGGCGGGCCCAGTCGGCGCGGTCGTCGGCGGCGCGGTCGGCACGGCGGCCGGCGCGGTCGGCGGCACGGCGAACATGGTCAGCGGCGCGCCGGTGTATGCGACCGGCAGCTCCACTCCGCCGGCTCCGGTGGCGGCCTGCCCGCCCGGCAGCGTGCTCTATGCCGAGCGCTGCTATCCCGCGCGCTAACTGAAACGAAGCGGCCGCCCCGGCGCCGGCGATTGCTCGCCGGAGCGGCCGTGAATCCGGCATCAAACGAATAGGTTGATCGCGCGGCCTCTCGGAACGCGCTACTCGCTCGGTTGTTTCAGCAGAAGCGGCAACCGTCTGCCGTCTTTTCCACTCTGCGGATACGGAGCGATGTGATGACAAAGACGCTGTGCATGATGGCGGGGGCCGCCATTCTTCTGGCCGGTACCTCCGGCCTCGCTTTGGCCCAGTACCAGACCTACAGCTATCAACCCGGATACGCGCCGGGCTATGCGCAGCCCGCCCCGGCTTACGGCTATGCTCAGCCGGGCTACGCCGCGGCGCCGGGGTGCGGCGCCTGGGGGCAGCCGGCCTGCGCCCCCTCGAATGCGGCGGCGGGCGCGCTGGTCGGCGGAGCGACAGGCGCCGCGATCGGCGCAGCGGCTGGCGGCGGCAAGGGAGCCGCAATCGGCGCCGCCACGGGCGCGGCGGTTGGCGCAGCCGCCGGGAGCACCCAGCCGGCTTACGGAACCACCTATGCACCGGCTTACGGCAGCAGCTACCCGCAGCCGGCGTACGGGACGCCTGCTTACGGCACCACCTACCAGCCCGGTTACGGTTACCCGACCCGCTAGGCATATCGAGAGCGCTGCCGGGCCGCGGCCCGGCAGCCGCTCCGACGAGCATTGACCCAGAGGAGTATTCCGATGCGATGGAAACTCGCCGCCGCAGCGCTCGCCCTCTTCGCCGCGCAAGGCGCCTCGGCGCAGAGCCTGAATTCAGATTGGAGCCTCGGCGGCGGCACCGGGATCGGCCGCCACGCCACCGGGTTTAGCGGCACGAGCGGCGACCCGCTGTATCAGGTGAACCGAGCCCCCGGCCAGTTCATCCCGGGATACCCGGTCACCAACCACCCGCCGATCAGCGATGCCGGCGCGCTCGGCGCCCCCGGCTACGCGCCCGGCTTTACGCCGCCCCCCGGCACGCCACTGGAGTACTACCCCGCGCCAAACCGGCGTTAGGGGCGAGTCAACCGCCGCCGATCTTCGGGATCAGCACGACCTCGCTGTCGGGCTCGAGCGGCGTCTGGTAGGCGTCCTGGAAGATCTCGCCATTGATCGCGACCGCCATCCCCTCGTCGATCTGATGGCCAAGGCCGGGGAAGCGCCGGTCGAGCTCGGTGATCATGCGGCGCACCGTATTGGCCTCGACCTCGACCTCGGTCTGCCCGCCGGTGAAGCGGCGGGCCGCCGTGCCGGTGATGACAACCTTTGGCATCAGCCCATTACCGGCTCCAGCAACGCCCGTCCCGATCCGTCGCTTTTACTCCGCGGCGAGGCGGGGCGGCTCCTGCTCGTCGAGCGCCTCGCGCAGCCGCGGCGGCGACATCGGCAGGTTGCGCATGCGGATGCCGATAGCGTCGGCGATCGCATTGGCGACCGCGGCCATCGGCGGCACGATCGGCACCTCGCCGACGCCCTTAGCGCCAAACGGGTGGCGCGGGTTCGGTATCTCGACCAAGACCGCATCGATCATCGGCAGATCGGAAGCGACCGGCATGCGGTAGTCGAGGTATCCCGGGTTTTCGAGGCGTCCCTCCTTGTCGTAGATGTATTCCTCGTTGAGCGCCCAGCCGATGCCCTGCGTCACGCCACCCTGGATTTGGCCCTCGACATAGGAGGGATGGATCGCGCGGCCGACATCCTGCACGGCGGTGTAGCGCAGGATCTTGACGTAGCCGGTTTCGCGATCGATCTCGACGTCGCAAACATGGGTTGCCCAGCCGGCGCCGGCGCCCTGCGCGTTGATCGACACCTCGGCTGAGATCGGGCCGCCGGTGCGTCCGGCCTTGAGCGCGATCTCCTGCAATGACAGCGGCTCGAAGCTGCCGGCGTTCGGGCCGGCCGGGTAGGCCTTGCCGTCCTTCCACTCCACCGCCTCGGGGCTGATGTCCCAGATCGCCGCGGCGCGCTTCTTGAGCTCTACGACAACCTTCTCGGCCGCCTGCGTCACCGCCATACCGGTCGCGAAGGTCACCCGACTGCCGCCGGTCAGGAAGCTGAAGCCGACCGAGGCCGTGTCGCCGACGACCGGGCGCACCTTATCGTAGGGAATCCCGAGCGCCTCGGCCGCCATCATTGCCATCGAGGCACGCGAACCGCCGATGTCGGGGTTGCCCTCGACGATGGTCACCGAGCCGTCCTCGTTGACGTGACAGGCCGCGCTCGACTCGCCGCCGATGTTGAACCAGAAGCCGGAGGCGACACCGCGGCCCTGATTCTTGCCGAGCTTCACCTTGAGATGCGGATGATTCTTTGCCGCCTCGATGGTCTGCAGATAGCCGATATTGGCCCAGGTCGGCCCGTGCGCCGCCTTGGTGCCGTCCTTCGCGGCGTTGATCTCGCGCAGCCGCAACGGATCGATCTCCAGCCTGCGAGCCAGTTCGTCCATGCAGCTCTCAGTGCCGAATGTCGAGTTCGGCGCGCCGGGCGCACGGTAGGCCGCAACCTTCGGCCGGTTCGACACGACGTCGTAGCCGACAATCGAGACATGCGGGATGTCGTACATCGCCAAGCCGCACATGCAGGCGGGTCCCACCGGGGAGCCCGGGAAGGCGCCGGCCTGCAATTTGACGACGAGTTCGGCGGCGACGAGCCGGCCGTCCTTCTTGGCGCCGAGCTTGACCTCGTAGACACCGCCGGCCGCCGGGCCGGTGCCGCGGAATACTTCTTCGCGGCTCATGACGATCTTGACCGGGCGGCCGGATTTCTTCGATAGCGCGAGCGCGACCGGTTCCAGATAGACGAGCGTCTTGCCGCCGAACCCGCCGCCGATCTCGGCCGGCATCGCCCGGATATTGGCGATGTCGATGTTGAGCAATTTGGCGCAGTAGGCGCGCACCATGAATTGGCCCTGGCTCGAGCTCCAGATCGTGCACTGGCCGTCATTGCCGACCGCGACGACGCAGGCATGCGGCTCGATATAGCCCTGATGCACGGCCTTGCTCGTATAACGGCGCTCGATCGTGATCTCGGCTTCCTTCCAGCCGGTCGCGAAATCGCCTTTGGTGAAGGTGACGCGCTTCGCGACGTTGGACGGGGCGGTCGGCTTGGGGTCAACGCCCTGCGTGAACAGATCGCTGTGCAGGATCGGCGCGTTCGGCTTCATCGCGTCTTCGACGTCGATGACGTACGGCAGAACCTCGTATTCGACCTCGATCAGCTCGACCGCCTCTTCGGCGATCGCCGGCGAGGTCGCGGCAACGGCGGCGACGGCATGCCCGTCATAGAGCACCTTGCCGCGCGCCATGCAGTTGTAAGAGAGGTCGCGGAAGTTCATCGGCCCTTCGCCGACAAACGCCTCCTCCGACGCGATCTCGGGGAAATCGGCGGCGCTCACGACGGCCCGGACGCCGGGCAGCTTCTCGGCCTTCGAGGTGTTGATCGACTTGATCCGGGCATGGGCATGCGGGCTGCGCTTCAGCTTGCCCCACAACATGCCGGGCATCGTCATGTCGGCGCCGAAATTAGCGCGGCCGATGACCTTGTCGACGCCGTCCGGACGGATCGGACGGGTGCCGACGACTTTCAGACTCTCACCATCATACGCCATGAGATCCACTCCATGACTGAACCTGTACCGTACTGCCCTCTCCCGCATTGCGGAGAGGGTAATTTCATTCGGCCGCGAGCCGAGGCGGCTGCTCCGCATCGAGCGCCGCGCGCAATTTCGGCGGCGACATCGGCAGATCGCGAAGCCGGATGCCGGTCGCGTCGGCGATCGCGTTGGCGACCGCCGCCATCGGCGGCACGATCGGCACCTCGCCGCAGCCGCGCGCGCCGAACGGATGGCGCGGGTTCGGCACCTCGACGAGGATCGTGTCGATCATCGGCATGTCGGAAGCGACCGGCACGCGATAATCAAGGAAACCCGGATTTTCGAGCCGCCCATCCTTGTCGTAGACATATTCCTCGTTGAGCGCCCAGCCGACGCCCTGCGCGACACCGCCCTGCATCTGGCCTTCGACATAGGAGGGATGGATCGCGCGCCCGACATCCTGGATCGCGGTATAGCGCAGGATCTTGACAGCGCCCGTCTCGCGGTCGACCTCGACATCGCAGATATGGGTCGTAAAGCCCGGCCCCTGCCCTTGCGCGTTGATCTGCACCTCGGCCGAAATCGGGCCGCCGGTGCGCGCCGCCTTGCCGGCGATCTCGGCCAATGACAGCGGCTCGAAGCTGCCGGCATTGGCGCCCGCCGGATAGGCGCGGCCGTCGCGCCATTCGACGGCTTCAGCGCTGATGTCCCAGATGACCGCGGCGCGCTTCTTCAGTTCGCCGACAACCTTCTCGGCCGCCTGCGTCACCGCCATGCCACCGGCGAAGGTGACGCGGCTGCCGCCCGTCGAGGCGCTGAAGCCGATCGACGTCGTGTCGCCGACGACGGGGCGCACCTGTTCGTACGGCACGCCGAGCACTTCGGCGACCATCAACGCCATCGAAGCACGCGAGCCGCCGATATCCGGGTGGCCTTCGGTCACAGTGACCGTGCCGTCCTCGTTGATGTGGCAGGCCGCGCTCGATTCACCGCCGGCATTGTGCCAGTAGCCAGACGCGATGCCGCGCCCTTGATTGGGCCCGAGCGGCGTCTTTAGATGCTCGCTGGCGTTGGCCGCCTCGATCGTCTTCTGATAGCCGATATTGACCCAGGTCGGGCCGTGCACCGCCTTGCCGCCGTCGCGGGCGCCGTTGATCTCGCGCATCGCGAGCGCGTCGATGCCGAGCTCACGGGCGAGCTCGTCGACGCAGCTCTCGATCGCAAAGGAGGCGATCGGCGCCCCCGGCGCCCGATAGGCTGCGACCTTCGGGCGGTGGCACAAGACGTCGTAGCCGGTCACGACCGCGTTCGGCAGGTCGTAGACCGCGAGGCCGCACATGCAGCCCTGGTTGACCGGCGAACCCGGAAAGGCGCCGGATTGGTATTTCAGAACCGCCTCCACGGCGGTGATATGGCCGTCCTTCTTGGCGCCGAGCTTGACTTCAATGACCGCGCCCGAGGTCGGCCCCGTCGCGCGGAACACCTCTTCCCGGCTCATGACGATCTTGACCGGCCGGCCGGATTTCTTCGACAGCAGATAGGCGACCGGTTCGAGATAGATGATCGTCTTTCCGCCAAAGCCGCCGCCGATCTCGGCCGGGATCGCGCGGATGCTGGCAATGTCGGCGCCGCAGATGCGCGAGGTGTAGGCGCGCACCATGAACTGACCCTGGCTCGAGCTCCAGATCGTGCATTGCCCGTCGGCCCCGACCGACACGAGGCAGGCATGCGGCTCGATGTAAGCCTGGTGCACCGGTTTTGTCGTGTAGCGCCGCTCGATGATCAGATCGGCTTGCTTGAAGCCGGCTTCGACATCGCCTTTCGCGAAGCGGACCATCTTGGCGATGTTGGAGGGCTTATCCGGCTTGGGCTCGACGCCGGCGGTGAAGATATTGTCGTGCACGAGCGGCGCATCGGGCGCCATCGCCGCCTCGACATCCATGACGTGCGGCAGGACCTCATACGCAACCTCGATCAGATCAAGCGCCTGCTCGGCGATCGCGGGCGAGGTCGCCGCGACGGCGGCGACGGCGTGCCCTTCGTAGAGCGCCTTGCCCTTTGCCATGCAGTTCAGCGACAGGTCGCGCAGGTTGTGCGGCGCGGCGCCGATATGGGCTTTCTCCGGCGGTACGTCGGGAAAATCGGCGCGGGTGACGACCGCCTTCACGCCCGGAAGCGCCAGCGCCTTAGCGACATCGATCGAAACGATACGGGCATGCGCGTGCGGGCTGCGCTTGATCCTGCCCCACAGCATGCCGGGCATCGTCATGTCGGCGCCGAAATTGGCGCGGCCGGTGACCTTGTCGACCCCATCGGGACGGATCGGGCGGGTGCCGACGAGGCGCAGCGCGGATTTATCGAGATAGCTCATGCGCTCACTCCTTCAAAGCCGGCGAACGTCCCTCTCCCGCACTGCGGGCGAGGGTGGCTGGGGGCGAAGCCCGAAACCGGGTGAGGGTTCTTCGGATGGCTGACGCCCTCACCCTCCCGTCGCTTCACGACGGGCCCCTCCCTCTCCCGCGGTGCGGGCGAGGGTCCCTCTGCATCAAGTGGCGGGCGATGGCGGGTTCTCACCGCGCATGACCGCCGCGGCATCGAGGACGGCGCGGACGATTTTGTCGTAACCGGTGCAGCGGCAAAGATTGCCGGCGAGCCAGTAGCGCGTCTCTTCCTCGGTCGGGTTCTTGTTTTCGTCGAGCAGCGCCTTCGCCGCGACGATGAAACCCGGTGTGCAGAAGCCGCATTGGAGCGCGGCGTGCTCCAGGAATTTCTGCTGCACCGGATGCAGCTTCTCACCCTCGGCGACGCCCTCGACGGTCAGGACCGTGCGGCCCTCGGCTTCGACGCCGAGCATCAGGCAGGAACACACGATGTTCCCGTCGACGATGACCGTGCAGGCGCCGCAATCGCCCGAGCCGCAGCCTTCCTTGCTGCCCGTCAGGTGCAATTCGTCGCGCAGGCAGTCAAGCAACGTCTGCTGCGGCTCGCAGAGGAATTCCACCGGCTCGCCATTGATGACGCTGGATACGTGATGCTTGCTCATTCTTTAGTCTCCCAAATTCGGCTTCAGGCGCGAGAGGCCGCGCGGTCGAAAGCAATGGCGGCGGCGCGGCGCGCCAGGACGCCGGCAACCTTGATGCGGTACTCGATCGTGCCGCGCTTGTCGGAAATCGGCCGGCAGGCTGCGCGCGCCGCCGAGTCGAGCCGCTTCAATGTGTCGTCATCGAGTTTGTGGCCGATCAGCGCCTGCGCCGCCTCTTCGACGATGACTTGCGTCGGAGCGACCGCGCCGAGCACGACGCGCGCTTCGGTGCAGGTGCCGCCGGCATCAAGCACGACGTTGACAGCGCAACCGACGACCGCGATGTCCATCTCGGTGCGCGGGATAAAGCGCAAATACGCATCCGACTGCCGCGGCAGCGGCTTCGGAATGCGGAACTCGACGACAAACTCGCCCTTCTGCAACGAGGTCTGCCCAGGGCCGGTCACGATATTCTCGACCGGCACCTCGCGCCGTCCGTTGGGGCCGACGACAACCGCCGTGGCGCGCGCGGCAATGACCGGCGGCACGCTGTCGGCGGCGGGCGAGGCGTTGCACAGATTGCCGGCGATCGAGCAGCGGCCCTGGATCTGCGTCGAGCCGATCAGATCAACCCCTTCGACAATGCCGGGATAGGCCCGGGTCAGCCGCTCGTCGGCGCTGATCATGATGCCCGGCGTCGCGGCGCCAATAACAAATTTGTCGCCCTCCTCGCGGATGCCGATGAGGCCCGGGATCCGCTTTGTATCGACGATCACCTCCGGCCGGACCCGTCCGGATTTCAGCTGGACGAGAAGATCGGTGCCGCCCGACAGCGCCTTTGCCACACCGGCGCTGGCGGCCAACGCCTTGACGGCATCATCGATTGACGTGGGTGCCGTGTAACTGACCCTCGGCATGTTCGCTCCTGAGAAAGACGTGGTCGCAGCCCACCGCCGCCGGATCAAAGGGGGCCGGCGCGGCAAGGTTCTGGCTTACACTACCATCCCCAGCAAGGTGAAGTGCAATCTCGGGGCCGTGCCGCGCGGTATACGCGATCCCCAGCAATGGCGACGCTGAAAGACAGCGTGCCGCGGATGCTTCAGATCACGACCGTTTTGGCGCCGCTGAGTGTGGCGTCAGGTTCAGCGCCCCTCCCCCGCTGCTCCTCGAGTATCCGCTCGTCGGAGACGACCGGACCGGGCAGCTCGGCGGGCTGCGGCAGGCCCTGCGCGAATTCGCGCAGCCGTTCGAGGTTCATGATGATGACGACCTGACGGTCGACCAGCACGATCCGCTCCTCGCGCAGCCGCCGCAAGGTGCGGTTCACATGCACGAGAGTCAGGCCGAGATGGTCGGCGATCTGCTCCTGGGTCAGCGGCAGATTGTAGGTCATGCGGCTGATCAGCCCATGCCGGCGCAGGCGGTCGTATAGATCGAGCAGCAGCACGCAGATCCGCCCCCGCGCGTCGAGCCGGCCGATGCTGGTCGCCAGCCGGTCGCCGCGCCAGCGCCCCTCCGCCATCAGCGCCAGGATTTGCAGCGTGACGGCGGGATCGGCCATCAGGGCGCGGACCTCCGAGGCGCGCAGCTGGTGATAGCCGACGCGGTTCGCCGCGGTGATCTCCTCGATTGGCCGATGCAGCACGATATGATCGAGCCCAATAAAGTCGCCCGGCGTCACGACATTCAGGATTGCGCGGCGGCCATCCGCCAGCCCGCAGAAGCGGAAGGCAAAGCCGCTGCGCATCAGGATTACGGAGGGCTCGGGATCGCTGGGACGGATCAGCGGCATGTCCCGGCCGGCAAAGCGCATGGGTGTTTGAAGAAAGGCCTGCCGCAGCCGGCGACCGCCGGTCAGCAGGTCCTCGGTGACCTGCGCCGCGTAGCGCGGCCGCTCAGACAATTCGGAGGGAAGCGACGGAAGCTTCTCGACCATCGATGCGACTCCCCGGATCCACCAACCTGGTCAAGGGTTCAGGATTTCTCTGCTCCATAAACGTACGCCGTGGCGGCAGAGTGCAGATTGTTATTCTAAGTTAATCAGACGGCGCCGCAATGCAACGGGTAAGTAGTGCCTCAGTGGGAAATCAGGGCGACTGAATGAATTAAATGCGCGGTTTAGCGTTAGGGTGGGATGGCTCATCTACCCGAGGACGAATGGATACGCTACCGCATCGAGCGGCTGCGGCGGTTGCGCCGATCCGTGACCGACTCGCACGCCGTTCGGGCAATAGACGAGTTGATCTACGAGGCCGAGGAACGGGTAAGGGCACTGGAGGCCGTTAGGCCCGATCCTTCTTCGTAGGCCGTAACGGGCTGAAGACGATGCTGCCGCACAGCGCATCGCGGCTGTGCTGTTCGATGCGTGCTCAGACCGTTCCCAAAACATCGAGCTGTGGCAGGGAGAGCGTCCGCTTTCGTTGAATCTACCCGGTCGAGGCGCAGGCCTCGACAGTTTATGCGAGGCGCATCAGGAGATCGCGGTTAACACCGAAGAGATCATCGTTCGGAGCGAGTGGGCCATCGCGGCAAGCCAGCGGCTGCTCGATCAGCTTAAAACCGCGAAGCGTTGGCGACCGTAAATTCAAATTGGGTCACTACCAACGGGTATGATCACATGCCGTGGTCCTTACCCCCGCTGCCCGGCAACAGCACGAGCCCGGTCGACAGCGGCAGCTCCAGCGAGGCCGCGAGGCCGTCATCGGCAAAATCAATCGAGGCCGTGGCGCCGATCTGCTCCTTGAGGCCGATTTCGATCAGCTCGCGCCCATGGCTCATGGGCTCGGCGGGCGGGGCGGCCGGCCCCCCGGCTTCTCGCCAGCGAATGACGAGCCGGGCCTGCGGCGTATCCGGCTCTTCGATCGACCAGCTCAGCCGCACTCGGCCCGGCGGCACCGAGAGAGCGCCCTGCCTGGCCGCGTTGGCGGCCAGTTCGTGCAAGGCCATGCCGAGGCCGACAGCCGCCATCGCCTTGACCAGCACCGGCGGACCCTCGACGACAACCCGCCCGTCGCGGCCGATGCCGTAATCGCCCAATTCCCGCGCCGCCAGGTCGCCGAGCGCGACATCGCCCCAATTGACGCTCGACACCAAATCGTAGCTTTTGATGAGCGCCTGAAGCCGCTCGATCAGTTCCTTTGGCGCCCCCTCGGCCGCGAGGCTGCGCTGGGCCATGCCGAGCACGATCCTCAGCATCGCATCGATCCGATGGCCGAGCTCGCGCTGATATTCCTCGAACTCGGTGATGCGGGTGATGTCGGTAAAGGTGACGAGCACGCCGTCCAATGCCCGGTCGGCGGTGCGATAAGGCAGGACGCGCATCAGGTAATGCGCCTGGCCGTCGCGCCGCACGACCCGCCGCTCGCGGCTTTTGCCGTTGGCAAGAACGGGCTCGATTTCGTTGCGCAGATTGAGGTCGGCGAGTTCGCTGACGATGTCGGTCAGCGGCCGGCCGCGGTCGAGATCGATCAGGTTGAAGATCGTTTTGATCGCGGGAGTGAAGCTGCGGATCACCAGCTCTTTGTCGAGAAACACCAGGCCGATTTCGGTGCCCTCGAACAGATTGCGCAGATTGTCGTTCGCGCGGTCCAGCTCCTCGACCTTGCGCTGCAACTCGCTGTTGACGGTGTTCAGCTCCTCGTTGACCGACTGCGCCTCCTCGCGTGAGGTCTCCAGCTCCTCGTTGGTCGATTGCAGCTCCTCGTTGATCGAGAGCAGCTCCTCATTGGTCGATTTCAGCTCTTCGAGCGCGGTCTCGTACTCCTCGACGACCGACTGCACCCGCTCGCGCCATTCCCGCAATTCGCTTTCGAGCTGCTCGGTCGAGGCGGCGTGCTCGGCGATCGAAGCGGGCAGCATCTGCTCGTGGCCGAGCGGCGCACCGACGTCGCAGAAGACGACCAGGAACAACGGTTCCTGGTGGTTGTCGGGCAACGGCTCGACCACGATGTCGACGACCTGGTGCCGGTCGTCGAGCTCGACGTGGACGCCGTTCCGGCGAATCGTCCGGCGGCCCTCAAACGCCTCACCCAGCGCGGTGCGCAGGTCGAGCCGCAGCCCCCGGCGCGCCATCGCGACAAGATTGCGGGTCGGCACGCCCGGCGCGTTTTCCAGATATTTGCCGGTGCGGGTCGAGAAATGCACGATATCGCCGTCGCGCGTCACAACAACATGCGCCGGCGCGAATTGCTCGATAACCCGGCCTTCCGCGACAAGCCGCAGCGGCAATCCCGGCTGATTTCTGACCACCGGGCGAAGCTCGAGCAAGCCGTGCCGCCAGTGGGGGATCAGCAACGGCAATCCGAGAGGCACGCCCGGATGGTCGCGCCGCTGAAAAACGCGGTTCTTGCGATCCAGCGGCGCAAACAGCTCGGCATGCTGGGTCAGCGACTCGGAGGTGCCGAGAAACAGGTAACCGCCCGGCCGCAGCGCGTAATGAAACACCGGCACGAGCCGCTGTTGCAGCTCCTTGTCGAGATAGATCAGCAGATTGCGGCACGAGATCAGATCGACGCGCGAGAAGGGCGGGTCGCGGATTACGCTGTGCGACGAAAAGATGCAGAGGTCCCGCACGTCCTTGCTCAGCGTGTAGCTGACGCCGTCGCCGGTAAAAAAACGCTCGAGCCGCTGTGGGCTGATGTCCTTCAGCATCGCCGCGGGGTAGCGCGCCGCGCGCGCTACGCCGATCGCCGGATCATCGATGTCGGTCGCGAACACGACGACCTTCGGCCGCGCCTTGAGCTCCGCCATCTGTTCGAGCAGCAGCATGGCGATCGAGTAGGCCTCCTCGCCGGTTGCGGATCCGGGTACCCAGACTCGGACCGCATCGCTCGTCCCCTTATCTTCGAACAGATGCGGAATAACGCGCTCGGCTAACGCCTCGAATGCGTCCTTGTCGCGAAAAAACGCCGTAACGCCGATCAGAAGATCATGAAACAGCTGGACCACCTCCGGACGGTCCTGCCGCAGCCGCTCGACGTAATCTTCGATATCGCGCAATTCGAGCACCTGCATGCGGCGCTCGATGCGGCGCAGGAAGGTGCGTTCCTTGTAGCCGGCGAAATTGTGCCCGAGCTCGTCGCGCAGGATGTCGCAGATCGCTTCGCACGCATTGGCGATTTGGTCGCGCTGGCTTCGCCCGTCGCCGCGGGCGCTCACCGCCAGCGTGCCCAGGCCCTGGACATATTCGACCAGCTTCCCGGCCATGTCCTGGACCGGAAGCTTCAGATCGATCGCGCCCGAGGCCATCGCGTTGTCCGGCATATCGGGGTAGCGCGGCGCCGTGTGATCGGTCTGCTGCGCGATCGTCAGCCCGCCTTTTTCCTTGATCGCCTTGGCGCCGAGCGTGCCGTCGTGCCCGGTGCCGGACAGGATCACCGCGACCGAATACTCGCCGCGGTCCTCGGCCAGCGAGGCGAGAAAGACGTCGATCGGGTTGTATTGGTGGCGGTTAGGCGACTGTCGCAGATGCAGCTTGCCGCGGCGCAAGGTCGGCACCGAGTCGGACACCAGCACATAGACGCGGTTTGGCTCGATGGCCTCGCCGTGTCGCGCCGGGACGATCGGCAGTTTTGTGGACCGGCTCAGGATCTGCGGCAGCGCGCTCTCATAGCCTTGGCCAAGATGCGTCACGACGATAAACGCCATGCCGGGTTCCGGCGGCATCGGCGAAAAGAACGCCTGCAGCGCCTCGACCCCGCCGGCCGACGCGCCAACGCCGACGACGGCAAAAGGATTATCCGCGCCCCGGGAGCTTCGCGTCATGATGCCGCAAATTGGGCTGAAAGCCGCCACCCCGCAACGGCTTTGTCCACCGATTGCGACGCCACTCGACAGTATCGGAGCGAGGGCTGGCAAATAGAACCAGGGGAATTATCTGCGCTACGGCGCTCTAGGTTGCTCGGGGTGGCAATCTCGAAGGACGGCTCCTTCACGCTTTGCTGTGCTCGCGAGAGGTCTGCGTCGCGTGGCCGTTGCCCGGTTCCTCGAAGGCGTGGCCCGGTGCGCGCCCCAGGAACTGCTGCAGCACATGCAACTGCGCCTCCGCGTCGTTCTGCAGCCGGTCCCAATGCGCGACGCCCATCGCGCGCCCGCCGGCGCGCGCATCCTCGGCCATGTGGCGGCACAGCTCGATGCGCTCGTTGAGGACCCGCTCGGCAACGCCGAACGCGTGCTCGACCTCCTCAATCTGCCCGTCGAGCACTTCTTTTGGGCCGAAGCGATGCCCGGTATGACAGCGGTATTCCTTAACCGCGGTCCCGCCGATCTCGCGCAACGCGCCGCCGCATTCCGGGCAGGTCAGTGCAATCGGCCGCTCCAGTTGGTCCATATCCGGGCTCCTTTGGCGGGTCGCGGCCGGGGCTCTCGTCGCAACCTTCTCTCCGGATAAGCGCCGGAGCAGATCCGGCAATTCGTCCCTGCTGGCGAGATGATGGGGCTGCACCGCCGCGGCCGCGCTTTGCGGCATTTCCGGATAGAGCGCGTCCCGCGGATCCTGGATGATGGCGATGCCGCCGGCGCGCAGGATCAGGTCGAGCCCGGCAACGCCGTCGCTGCCGGTGCCGCTCAGCACGACGCCGATCACGCGCGGCCCAAAGAATTCTGCCGCCGAACGGAACAACGGATCGATGGCCGGGCGGGTGAAATGCTGGCGCGGTCCGCGCGACAGCCGGATATGGCCGCCCTCGACCAACATGTGCCGGTCTGGCGGCGCGGCATAGATCCGGCCGGGCCGGATCGGCTCGCCATCCTCGGCGTGGGCCGCCGGCAACGCGGCGGCGCTCTCCAGCAATTCCGGCAGGCGGCTTCGGTTCGCCCCGATGTGCGAAACGACCAGGATGCTGCCGGCGAAGTCGCGAGCAAAAGCGCCGGCGATGTCAAGGATCGCGGCGAGGGCTCCCGCGGAACCGCCGATCGCGATGATGTCGCGGCAAGCCTGCTCTTTCCCGTTTGACGAAAGGCGGGGGACGCGCGCTGCGTCCTTCTGATCGTCCACTCGGCCCAACCTCGGAGCGGTTCCGCGCCTGCCCTTCGCAGTAAGCCGGAGCGGTCTTTTCGGCGAGGGTCGCCCTACGCCGTGCTGTTCCTGCCAACGGCTGCCGCGTGCGGCACGTTCCTATTTCAGCGCCAAAGTGATAGGCGAGCGTGGATGATCCCGGTCACCGACGACATCGCGCTCGACGAGCGAGACATCGAGGAGAGCTTGCGGGTCGCGCCCGCTGTCCGAGGCGGTACAGGCGCGGCTCGAACGGCTGGCCGGCCAGCGCGTGTCGAATGAGGGCGTGCTCGTCATTACGGCGCAGCGCTTTCGCTCGCAGGAACGCAACCGGGCGGACGCGCTCGATCGCCTTGTCGCTCTGGTCCGCCGCGCCGCGACGGCGCCCCGCCCGCGCCGGCGGACACGGCCCAGCGCCGCCGCGCGCGAGCGCCGCCTGGCCGCCAAGGCGCGCCGGTCCCGGCTCAAACAGCAGCGCGGCGGGTTTCCCCAGGAGTGAGACGGAGATGGCGGCAGCTAGCGGACGAGCTTGCCGCGGAATTCGCGGGCGAAGGCGGTCGCCTGCTCCTCGGCCGCGAAATCGACCTGAATGACAACGGAGCTGTCGACATGCTGATAGCGAAAGACCGCCGGCTCGAAACGGCGGCTGTCGAGCCACTCGCGCATCCGCGACATCTGGATGACGAGATCGCTGTCGCCTACGCGGATCTCGGTGCTGTGAAGGTTCACCCCCGGCACCCGGTCTGAAAGAACCCGTCAGACTAGGGCCGCGGGCCGTAGGCGTCCTTAACGTGTGTTTAACATTGGCCTAAAAGACGCGGCGCCGGGTTCTTAGCCCGTCGGCGAGCGGTGCCGCCGGCTGCTTACCGCCGCAGGCGACGAGCGGCGGCGGCGTTGCCCTTGCCGCGGTTGGCCCAGGCCGCCTCGTGGAGGGTGAGTTCCTGCTCGGCGGTGGCGACGGTTTCGCGCGCCTCGATGATCTGGGCCTCAATATCCGCGATCGAGCGCTCGAGTTTCTTCCGCCTCTCCAGGAGGGGCTCGACAAAGATCGGGTAGACAACACCGGTCTTCTGCTCGCTGCGTCCGGCCCCGGTCTCCTCCTCGATCTCCCAGTGCAGCCGCTGCGCATCGCGCCGCAGGCGGGCCGCCAAGGCTTCGAGCCCGGCCAAAAAGCGGCGCCGTTCGTCGAGTTCCCAGCGGTGCTGGCGGAGACGGCTCTGCGACATGCTCATCGGGGGGGCTCCAGCGAGGCGAGCGCTTTGGGGGCTGCGTCCCAGCCGCGCGCGACGAATCTGCCGCAGCGGCAGCTAAAATCGCGTTAAACCAAAGGTCGCACGCCGGCTGCCGGTTTTAACCTTGCCGATAATGATTTATTAACCGCCCAGGGTAATAGTCGTTAAGGATGACGATGCGGTCGCCCCCCGGCCCGCTCGCCAGGGAGGTTTTCGCGATGCGCGTTTTGCTGGTTGAGGATGACGCGGCCACTTCGGCAAGCATCGAGATGATGCTGAAGAAGGAAAGCTTTATCTGCGACACGACGGATCTTGGCGAAGACGGTCTGGAGATCGGCAAGCTCTACGATTACGACATCATCATCCTCGATCTCTTACTGCCCGACATGGACGGCTACGAGGTGCTGCGGCGGTTGCGCGCCGCCCGGGTGCGCACCCCGATCCTGATCCTCTCCGGGCTCGGCGAGCTCGACCACAAGATCAAGGGCCTCGGCTTTGGCGCCGACGACTTCCTGACCAAGCCGTTCGAGCAGCGCGAACTGATCGCCCGCATCCAGGCGATCGTCCGGCGCTCGAAGGGACATCCCGAGTCGACGATCCGCACCGGCAAGCTGCTGGTGAACCTCGACAGCCGCATTGTGAACGTCGGCGATCAGCCGCTGCATCTGACCGCCAAGGAATACGGCATCCTCGAGCTTTTGAGCCTGCGCAAGGGCACGACGCTGACCAAGGAGATGTTCCTCAACCACCTCTATGGCGGCATGGACGAGCCCGAACTCAAGATCATCGACGTCTTTGTCTGCAAACTGCGCAAGAAGCTGGCGCAGGCGACGGGCGGCGATCATTACATCGAGACCGTCTGGGGCCGCGGCTATGTGCTGCGCGACCCGGTCGAGGCGGCGGCCGACTAGCCGCCCCGCTAGCCAACCAGGGCTAGACCTAGCCGAAAGCGCCCGCGTTCGGCGTCGACGACGATCCGGCGGCCGAGCCGCGCCGCCAGCAAACCCGTAAAATAGGCGCCCGCCGTCCGCGAGCTCAGCTCCTCGACCGGCATCGCGAGTGCCAATGCCGACCGGACCGGTTCGCTCGGGCCAGTCCCCTCGCCCTTGCCGTCGAGCTGCGGCGCGCTGCCTTCGATATCGAGGACCAGGCTACCGCCGCGCGGCAGCGCCTCGCCGCCGATCGCCGCCATGTTGCATCCGAGTTTTTGCCATTCGATGGGCAGCCCACGGACCCCTTTGCGGTAATCGCAGGTGACCGCGCTTTCCTCGAACAGCGCGCTCACCAGCCGGTCGGGCGGCAGGCCCGCCAGTTCGCCGCCTGTGAAGCCATAGGCAAACCGATAGAATTGCAGCCGCCGATTGGCCTTGCGGGCGCTCTCGCCGACCAGCGCAACGGCGTCCTTGACGAAATCCGGCTCCTCGTCGGCGAGCAATTCGGCGCCGTTGCCGATCGCAGCGACCGGCCCGATCAGCTCATGGCAGAGGCGCGCTGCCAGCAGTTCGAGGACGCGCAGATCGACAGGATGGCTCATCCCGGCATGCTGGCATGCGGAGGGGAGGTGGGCAACGGCAAGGCTCCCATTCAAACGGGCTTTTAGTTAACTTTGAGGCGAGCCAGCAGCGCCGCGGCGCGGTCGAAATCCTCGGGCCGGTTGGCATTAAAAAACGGGTCGATTGCCGAGCCGTCTTCGAGGCTCAGCTCGGGAAACGGCACGGTCGCGAGCCGGTACCGGCTGGTCCACACATCAACCTTGCGAACCCCCTCCGCGACGAGCGCGTGGCGCAAATTGTCGCGGAGCCGCACCGGCCACAATCCGATCACAGGATGCGGCTGCCCGGCCGAGGCGGCGCAGGCCAATTCGGCACCCCCCGCGTCCATGTCCTGAAGGAGGCGGCTGACCAGGTTTTCCGGCAGGAACGGCGCGTCGGTCGCGACGCTGGCGATCATTGGGCAGTCCGGGCGGTGCGCCGCGGCCCAGTCGAGCCCGGCCAGGATGCCGGCCAGCGGCCCGGCAAAATCCGGGATCGAGTCGGCGACGACCGGCAAGCTAAAGCCGGCAAAGCGCGCGGGATCGCCATTGGCGTTAAGGACCAGCGCCGCGACCTGCGGCCGCATCCGATCGATCACACGCTGCAGCAGCGGCCGGCCGCCGAGCGGCCGAAGCGGCTTGTCACCACCGCCCATGCGGCGGCTCTGGCCGCCGGCGAGCAGCAGCCCGAGGATGTTCACCCGCCCTCCCCGTCCGCCGCGACTTCGTCCGCCAGGCTGGCCTTGCGTGCGAGACGCGCCGGCTCGTCCCCGATGGCGCGCGGATCGCTGTCGAAGACGATGCGCTCCTCGCCGGCCAACGCGACAAAGCGCTTGCCCTTGGCGCGCCCGATCAGCGTCAAGCCGGCCTGCCGCGCCAGCTCGACACCCCAGGCGGTAAAGCCCGAGCGCGAGATGAGGATCGGGATGCCCATCTGCACGGTCTTGATGACCATCTCCGAGGTCAGCCGCCCGGTCGTATAGAAGATCTTGCCCTTCGGCGAGATGCCGTTCAGGTGCATGTAGCCGGCGATCTTGTCGACCGCGTTATGCCGGCCGACATCCTCCATATAGAGGAGCGGCCGGTCCTCTTCGCAGAGCACGCAGCCATGGATCGCGCCGGCCGCCAAATAAAGGCTCGGCGCGGTGTTGATCTTCCGGGTCAGCGCATAGAGCCAGGAGGTGCGCAGCACGGCCTCGGGGTCGAGCCGCACTTCCTCGAACTTCTCCATCAAATCGCCGAACACGGTGCCTTGGGCGCAGCCCGAGGTCAGCGTCTTCTTCTTCAGCTTGTCCTCGAAATCGGTCTCGCGGTCGGTGCGGACGACAACGGTTTCGATCTCCTCGTCGTAATCGACGCCAATGATCCGGTCCTCGGGCCCGAGCATGTTCTGGTTCAGCAGGTAGCCGACCGCGAGGTAGTCCGGGTGGTCGCCGATCGTCATCATTGTGACGATCTCGCGCCCGTTCAGGAACAAGGTCAGCGGCCGCTCGGTGACGACCGCGGTTTCGATCGATTTGCCTTCTTGGTCGATCCCGGCAACCCGCCGCGTCAGCCGCGGGTCGTCCGGATCGGGTTGAACCGTAAATTCCTTCATGGCGCGATGATGGGTTGCGCGGCCCTTGGGTTCAAGCCGACGCCTGCCATCTGTGGTAAGCTCAGCCAGATTGCGGGAGCAGGCATGTCTGAAGCGAAGACCCTCTATGACGAGGATTTCCTCGCCTGGTCGAGGCAACAAGCTGAGGCGCTCCGATCGGCCGCACGTGGCGGATCAAATCAGCCGTTGGACTGGGAGAACCTGGCCGAGGAGATCGAAAGCGTGGGCATTTCGCAGCGCTCCGCGCTATCCAGTCAGGTCCGGCGAATGATCCGACATTTCATCAAGCTGGAATTTGCTCGGGCAACAGAACCGCGTCGGGGATGGTTCGAATCGGCAAATGATGCCAAAGCCGAAATCGACCACCTTCTCGAGTATAGCCCCAGCCTTAGGAAAGAGTTGCCCTCCATCATTGAGACGGAAACGCGTCGTGGCTCCAAGCTTGCGATCGGCGACCTCGAACGCTACAGCGAACTCGATCCCCTCATCTTGGCCCGTGTTCGGGCGAGGACGTACACAGAAGACGAAATCCTCGGGGATTGGTTTCCACCAGAGCCCAGGAAGCCGACGCGCCGCGCCAGGGAGCCATGACCGGATCGGGGGCGACATCACCCCGGCTCCGACCTATATAATCGGGGCGAGGCTGAGCTTTTCATGATCGACCCGTTCGGACGCACCATCACCTATCTGCGCGTATCGGTCACCGACCGGTGCGATTTCCGCTGCGTCTATTGCATGGCGGAAGAGATGACCTTCCTGCCCAAGAAGGAGCTGTTGACCCTCGAAGAGCTCGATCGGGTGTGCAGCGCCTTTATCCGGCTCGGGGTCAAAAAACTGCGCCTGACCGGCGGCGAGCCCTTGGTGCGCCGCGACATCATGACTCTGTTCCGCGCCCTCGGGCGGCATATCCGCGAGGGCTCGCTCGACGAATTGACGCTCACGACAAATGGGAGCCAGCTCGCGCGCTATGCGGAGGAGCTGCGGGAGTGCGGCGTGCGCCGGGTCAATGTCTCGGTCGATACGCTCGATCCCGCGAAATTCACCGAGATCACCCGCCGCGGCCGCCTCGACCAGGTGCTGGAAGGCCTCGCGGCGGCGAAGGAAGCGGGGCTCGCGGTCAAGATCAACACGGTCGCGCTGCGCGGCGTCAACGAGGACGAACTCGACGAGCTTGTCGCGTGGTGCGGCGCGGAAGGGTTCGATCTCGTCATCATCGAGGTCATGCCGATGGGCGACATCGGCGGCGAAAACCGGCTCGACCAGTATCTGCCCTTGTCGCTCGTGCGCTCCCGCCTGCAGCGCCGCTGGACCCTAGAGGAAAGCGACTACCGCACCGGCGGCCCGGCGCGTTACGTGACGGTGCGCGAAACCGGCCGGCGGCTCGGCTTTATCACGCCGCTGACCCATAATTTCTGCGAGAGCTGCAATCGCGTCCGCCTGACCTGCACCGGCACGCTCTATATGTGCCTGGGGCAAGAGGATGCGGCAGATCTGCGCACCCCGCTTCGCCAATCCGAAAGTGACGAAGCGGTCGAGACAGCAATCCGCGAGGCAATCTCGCGCAAGCCCAAGGGCCACGATTTCATTATCGACCGCCGCCACAACCGACCCGCTATCGCCCGCCATATGAGCGTGACCGGCGGGTGACCGCCGCGTCCAACGAAGAGGCCAGCGTTGTCGTCCCGCTCGGCGGCGACGGGTTCATGCTTGAAACCTTGCACCGCTTCGCTCCGCAGCGCGTGCCGATCTTTGGCATGCACCGCGGCAGCGTCGGTTTCTTGATGAATTCCTATCGCCTTGACGATCTTCCCGAGCGCCTCGCCGCGGCCCAGCCGGTCGAGCTGCATCCGCTCGAAATGGCTGCCACGGATCTGGCCGGGATCTGCCAGCACGCGATCGCCTTCAACGAAGTGTCGCTGCTGCGCGAAAGCCGTCAGGCGGCCAAGCTGCGCGTCAGCGTCGACGACATCGTCCGGCTCGATGAGCTGATGGCCGACGGCATCCTGCTGTGCACCCCGGTCGGCAGCACCGCCTACAACCTATCGGCGCACGGGCCGATCATCCCGCTCGGCGCTGGCGTTTTGGGGCTGACCCCAATCAGCGCCTTCCGTCCGCGGCGCTGGCGCGGCGCCTTGTTGCCGCATGGCGCGCGGGTACGCATCGAGGCCCTCGAAACCGATAAGCGGCCGGTCAGCGCCGTCGCCGATTTCACCGAGGTGCGTGACGTCGTCGCGGTCGAGATTCACGAGAACCGCGACATCTCAATGACGCTCTTGTTCGACCACGAGGCCAACCTCGAAGAGCGGGTCCTGAAAGAACAATTCCTGAGCTGAGCGGCCGAACAGAGGCTCCCGGCATAGCCGGGATCACGATTGGCTACTCCAGCTTGAGCGGCTCGCCGTCGAGATCCTCGGCGCGCTCGATCTCGATCAAGACCGCGTAGCCGGCCTTGTTCGGGTCGCGATCTTTTTCCGGCTGCACGAGGCGCCGCCACACCTCCTCGTAGACCGGCCCCGTTTTGTAGATCTTGGCCTTTCCGTAAAACCGCGCGATGCCGCCCTTCGGCAGAACGCCCTCTTCGCGCAGTTGCGGCTTGCGGAAATACACCGTGAGCAGTGTCCCATCCTTCATGCTCGCGCTGGTCGAGCCCTTGCCGCGCTCCCACAAAGCGATGTGCTCGTCATCGAACACCATCGTGCCGCCGCGTGGCGTCACCTGCGCATAGCCGCTGGGCAGCACCGAACCCAGGAGGCACACATTGGCCGGAAAGGCGGTGTCGATATGCGGCTGCAGCGTCTTCGGAATCTTTGCCATGTTCGTCTCCCCTTGTTGTGTCGCGAACCTTACAGGCGCGAGCGGACGAAGTCGCCGACCGCCTGCACGAGATGCGTCAGATCGGCGCGCAGCCGGTCAAACCCGGGCAGGCGGTGCAATGTGCGCTGGTCCATGTAGAGCGAGCGGTCGACTTCGATTTGGAGGCTGTGGCGGTTCTCGCCCGGGCGCCCCTGGCGGCGCACGATCTCGACCCCTTTATAGCCCTCGTTGACGCGCACGTCATAGCCGAGGCCGCGCAGAAAACTCGCGATGAAATCGGTAAATTCCGGCGCGCAAGTCGTGCCGTCGCGGTCGCCGAGCACAAAATCACCATGCTCGTCGCGCGGGCTGCCGTTTGACGGCATCGAATGGCAATTGATATGCCACACCGCGCCAAATTCGGCATGCAGCCGATCGCAGGTCTCGTTCAGCACCTGATGGTAGGGCGCGTGGTACCGCTCGATCCGCGCGAGCACGTCATCGGGGCTAAGCTTGCGGTCATAGATCGGGACGCCGGGCCGGGCGTGCCGACGCACCAGGCCGACACGGGTAACCGGGCGCGGCTTGAACGACGGCGGAAGCGGGCCGGCCAGCATGCCCGGGTCGAGATCGTCCGGCGCGCGGTTGGGGTCGAGATAGCTGCGCGGGAACAAGGCTCCGATCAGCGTCGCGCCCAGCGCCGGCGCTAGCTCGTATAGCTCGTCGACATAGGCGTCTTCGGCGCGACGCAGCACCGGGAGCGGGCAGCAGAAACCGAAATCGTCGGGATACACCGAGCCGCTATGCGGGGAATCCAGAACCAGCGGCAGTCGCTCGCGCGCCGGCTCACGCCGCCACAGGACGCCCGGTATCTCGAAACCCTTTCCGTTGCTCTTCAGCATCTCCGGTCCGGCCGCGGTATGCGGAAACGGCGACCGCCCGCGTCACCCCGCAATGGCGCGCGTCATCGCCGCGATGTTTTTTCATCGCATGGCTACGCAGCCGAGAAAAGGGAGAAGCGTCCGCCGAACCGCGCCGCAGCGCGAGTACGTGCTAGCGCTGAACGGCGGCGACGACTCGGGCGAGGCCGAGGAATTTATCCGGGTCCTGCGGTTCGCCGTTGACCAGCACCTCATAATGGACATGCGGGCCGGTCGCGCGGCCGGTGCTGCCGAGAAAGCCGATCTGGCTATGCCCGGCGATACGCTGTCCGACCGACACGGTCTGGCGGTGCAGATGGGCGTAGCGGGTCGAGATGCCGTTGCCGTGGTCGATCTCGACGACCTTGCCGTAATCGTCACGATATCCGGAATAGGTCACGACGCCGGCCGCGGTCGCGTAGACCGGGGTCATGTACGGCGCCCGCAGATCGACACCGGTGTGATAGGCCGCATGGCCATTGATCGGATCGCCGCGCACGCCGAACGGGCTGCCGAGCTCATAGCTCTCGAGCGGCGCCGTTACGGGCAGCGTCTTGATCAAATTGCGCAATGCCGCGGTCTTTTCCGGGCTCATCGTCGCCGCGGTCTGGCCGGCGGGCGGCGCGATAAACGGGCCGCCCAAACCGCGCTCGACCCCGAGCTGGGCAAACATGTGTTTTACATCCACCCCGGTCGAGGCGAGCACGCGCTCGATCTGCGCAAAGGCGCCGCGATCGACCGCGGCGACTGCGGGTGCAGCGGGCATCGGCGCGGCGGCCGTCCGGGGCGCCTCGGCGGCCGGCGCGCTGGGCATGACGACCGCAACCTGGCGGGGCTGTTCGGCGGCTGGCGCCAAATGCAGGACCGGCGGGGGCGCGGAAGCCACCGCGGCCGGGGCCGCAGCAGCCGGAGCAGCTTCGGCGACGGGCCGTGACGGCTGCCGGGTCTGCGACAGCGACAATTTCTGTTCGAGCTCGTTTATGCGACCGCGCAGATGGTCGCGCTCGGCGGCAACCTTGTCGCGCTCGGCGGTCACCTGCTGAAGTTTTTTCTGAGTCTGGTCGAGGCCGCTCTCGGCCTGCGATTGCTTGGTGCGGCCATCGGCAAACTCTGCCGCTTCCTTGCTGAGCCGGGCAACGAGCGTGGCCCGCTGCGCATCCGCCAGATGCAGATCGCGTTGCGCCTGCTCCAAGGTGCGGGTCAGCTGCGCGACGCGATCGGACTTGCCTTGGTCAGATGCGGCCACCTGGCGCTTTGCCTCATCGTTCACGATCTCGACGCGGGCTTGCGTTTGCGCCAGCTCGTTGCGCATCCGGTCGAGAGCGGTCTGCAGATCGGCGTTGGCGCGCTCGGCCCGCTCGGCGGCTGTCCGGTCGCTGCCGGCGAGGTGCTTGAATTTGAGATAGCCCACACCGCAATAGGCGCTGGTCCCGAGCAGGACCGCGATTGAGGCACATGCCGCTATCTGCTGCGGCCGGGCCGAAATGGCTCCGGCGGCGCTTCGGCCCAGATCGAACCCGCTGCTCGCGGTCGAATTGAGCAGAGCGCTTGACGTGTCAATCACGCGTTTTGCGACAGCGCGAAACGATCGAGTGGGGAGGAGCTCGCCCCCCCAGCGCAACAGATCGGTCACCCCGTTCCCCCGCAGTATCCAAGCCGCGATGTCCGACGGCGAGCGCCGAACCAGACGACAAGGTCCCCAAACCCCTACTCGGGGCGCCGCCGCCGTTATGCTCTGAAGACCGGATCTTCGTCCGGCTCCCCACCCCGCATGACCGGCGCGCGGCATCCCCCAACGCACGATCGACCCTAGCTTCTGGTTCCACGGTGCGCAACAGAAAATCTCGTTGTGCGCAAACCTTTCGTCTATAATTTCGTTTAAGTGGAGAGCGCTAGACTATTAAATGGGTTAATCAGAAGTTAAGTGCTCAACAGAAAAGACATGTAGATGAGCAGAGATTGCCGGCCGCGGGGCCGATGTTGATTCGGCGCGAAAACTGTACTGAGTGCGCTGCAGCACGAGGCCTTGGTGATTGGTCGAGGCGCGAGGATCACCTAAACGAAGGCGGCAAATCGGCAACAGCCAGCGTTGCAGATCGGCAACGCCCCCATCCGGCCCCGATCAGGCCGGGACCGGCTGGGGCCTCTCGGACCGCGCCTCCTGGGCGAATTGCGTACGGTAGTAATCGGCGAAGATGCCCCCGAGGCGCAGCAATTCGGTCAGCGTCCCCTGCTCGGCGATGATGCCGTCGCGCAACACTAGGATCCGGTCGCAGCGGTTCACGGTCGAGAGACGGTGCGCGATGATAAAGGTCGTGCGCCCCTGCATGAGCCGTTCGACGGCTTGCATGACGAGGGCTTCGGTCTCGACATCGAGGGCCGAGGTCGGCTCGTCGAGAATCAGGATCGGCGCGTCACGCAGCAGCGCCCGCGCGATCGTGATGCGCTGCTTCTCGCCCTCGGACAGGATGACGCCGGCCTCGCCGAGCTGCGTCTGGTAGCTCTCCGGCATGCGGGCGATCGTGTCGTGGATCCGGGCGAGGCGAGCAGCCTCCTCGATCGCCGCATAATCGGCGCCGGGCCGCCCATAGGCGATATTGTCGGCCACCGACAGCGGGAAGATCAGCGGCGGCTGCAAGACCATGCCGATCTGCCGGCGCAAGGACGCGATCTGGTATTCGCGAATATCGACGCCGTCGATCGTCACCCGCCCGCTTGTCGGATCGAAGAACCGCGGCAGCAGCCCGAGCATCGTCGATTTGCCGGCGCCGGTCTGGCCGACGATCGCCACCCGCATGCCCGCCTCAACCGTGAGGTTGATCCCGTTCAGGACCGGGGTGTCCAGGCGATAGCGGAAGCCGACATTCTCCCACGCGATCGCGCCCCGCGCCCCCTGGGACGGGAACTGGCGCGGGCCGCTCTTCAGATCAGGCTCGGTATCCAAGACCTCGAAGACGCGGCTCGCCCCGACGCGCGCGCCGGCGATAAGGCCCCAGCTCTGGGTGATCTTGTTGATGGGGTCGTAAAGCTGCGCGAGGTAGGAGACGAAGATGATCAGCTGCCCGAGAGACAGCGTGCCGGACATGACGGCCCGTGCGCCGGCATAAACCACGACCGCCGTGCCGCCAGCGATGACGATGCTGACCGCGCCGGAATAGAGCGTCTGCCAATTGTAGAGCCGCAACGTTGCCCGCAGACTTTCGCGGCTGGCGCCCATAAAGCGGCGGTGTTCCTCCTCCTCCTTCGTAAAAGCCTGCACCACCTTGATCGCCGCAATGCCCCACTGTACGAGCGAATAGACGCGGGCGTCCGCATCGCGCACCTCGGTCGCGACCTCAACGATCTTGTGATTAAAGGCGGAAATCAGGCCAAACAGGATCGGCACGATGGTCAGCGCCAGCAAGGTCAGCAGCGGATCCATCGGGAACAGCACGATCAGCATGCCGGCGAGCAGGATCACCGCCGAGAGGATCGGCAGCACGCCGTTCATGATCATCGTCTGAACCGCGAAGCTGTCGGCGGTAATGCGGTACATCAGATCGCCGACCCGCTGGCGGCTGTGATAGGCGAGCGACAGGCGCTGAAGGTGCGCATAGAGGTCGCTGCGCAGATCGTTGACCATGTTCTGGCCGACCCGGATCGTCGTGTAATTGTGCAGCAGCGTCAGCGCGCCGGCCCCTAGATTGAGGATGACGAGGCCGATGCAGGCGGCCAGCAGCAGCAAAGGGGCTGGTAACGAAAACAGCGGATCGAGCGGGGCGATGCCCGGGGGCGGTTTGCCGCCAAGCACATAATCGATGACGATCTGCAGCGGCCAGGGCTTCAACAATTCGAAGCCGGCAATCAGAAAGACCTGCGCCAGGGCCCAGGCGACCTGCCAGCGATGTGCCTTCAGGTAGGGCAGGAACTTGGCGACCATCGCGGGCCCTCCGCAGACCGGACCGGGGTTGGACCCGGCGCCGCCTCAGACCGTGCGCGGCGCGCCGATCGGCCGCGCCACGCGGCCGATAGGATCGGCGGGCATCAGCTGCGCCTGCTGCGCCACCGCCTCGATGATGCGGTGCATCAACCGGCGGAAGGTGGCGAGCTGCCATCCCACAACGCCAAGGTTAACAACGCCGAGCAGTAAAAAGCTCATTGCGACAATCGGCGAGCCGAGGATCAGGCCCGCCGCGGTGATCGCGGCGCAGGCGCGCAGCAAGACCCGGGCGAGGCTCGACATCCGCATCGCGCAGCGCACCCGCAGCAGCCGCTTCGGCCCGCCATGGTTCTCGGTGCAGACGGTGACAAAGGCCCGGCTCCACAACCCGCGGGAGATCTTGAGGTCCCACTTGCTCCAACCGGTATCGGGCACGACGAAATATTTCTGCGGCAGCAGAAAATCCATCAACCCGGCGAGGAGCGCTTCCTTGTCGCCGCCGAACTCGTTCCAATAAGACAGGGTGAAGGTGCGCGCCGGCCAATCGATGCGGGCGCGCTGCTCGACCGCCGGCAGGCCGACATGATCCTCGGCCTGCATCGTCTTGACGCGCCATTTGAGGCGCTCCCATCCGCGCAGCAGCGGGCCGAGATAGATCAAGAGCGCCACCAGCGCGCGCGCCTTGGCGCCTGAAAAACGCGAATCGATCGGCGCTTTCATGGCGCCGTTGACGCACATCGCCCAGGTCGCGAGCAGCGGCACTGTCAAGAGCCAGAACCAGCCGCCAACGATGACGCCCGCCGGCGCCAACAGCAATGCCGCCAAGCTCCACTCAAACGTGAGCGGCAAGAGCGCCGTCAATGATGACGGCGGCTCATACATTGTCTGGAAGAGGCCGCGCCCGAACACACCGGAATAAATGACGGGCTTGCGCGA
>WNGC01000288.1_pt1 | contig 28173 bp, 21 predicted proteins | sample 5400051 | NCBI WGS metagenome assembly WNGC01 (sample SAMN13153368, study PRJNA577476) | soil metagenome | isolation source: 20 cm soil or saprolite under grassland replicate 2 | place: USA:California | collected 2016-06-15
CCGCGTCGGGCCTTTCATCGATCGTCTTTTGCGTGGCCACGAGCGCAGAAAAAGTGTAGTGCCGAGCGTCCTTCGGCCCATCGCCGCGGCGCGCGTCGATCACGAGCGTGCCAAAGCCGCCGCGCAAGGCGATGTCGGCCGCCATGCCGTTCGCCCAGAAGCCGTCCACCGCGCCTTTTTCAAGCGCCTTCGCCGCGGCCAAGCCGAAGGACACGCCTGCGGTCGCGGGCACGGGAGCGATGCTCACGTCGCGCTCCGGGTCGATTCCGGACTCGATGAGCATGCGCTTCAGTCCGTCCGCGGGGCCGGGCGCAGCGCCGATGCGAAGCCCCTTCAGAGCACGCAGGTCGCCGCGTGAAACGCCGAGATCCTTGCGCACGACGAGGAACCAGTACATGTTCTGCGACAGCGCGCAAAGCAGCTTGCAGCCTGTCCAGTCGCGGAAGGCGTAGAGCGGAGCATGCGCGGCTCCGCCGACGAAGTCGAGCCGGCCGTCGCGCAACTCCTCGTAGGTCTTGATAACGGGAAATACCAGCTCGATCGTCGCCTCCAGCCCCTCCTTGCCGAAGTAGCCGAGCTCGACCGCGGCGATCGCCGGGAAATACGACGGCGAGACCATGTCGGGGATGGCGATGCGGAGCGGCACGGACTTCCGGACTCACCTCTTCAGCGGCTTGTAGCGGATGCGCCTGGGCTTGGCCGCCTCCTCTCCCAGCCGCTTCACCTTGTCGGCTTCGTACTCCTGGTAGTTGCCGGCAAAGAAGCTCGCCTTTGAGTCGCCTTCGAAGGCGAGGATGTGAGTGGCGATGCGGTCGAGGAACCAGCGGTCGTGGCTGATGACGAGCACGCAGCCGGCGAATTCGATGAGCGCTTCCTCGAGCGCCCGCAGCGTTTCCACGTCCAGGTCGTTCGACGGCTCGTCGAGCAGCAGGACGTTCCCTCCGGCGAGCATCGTCTTCGCGAGGTGAACCCGGCCGCGCTCGCCGCCGGAGAGCGTGCCCAGCTTCTTCTGCTGGTCGGCCCCCCTGATGTTGAACCGGCCGAGGTAGGCGCGCGAAGGCATCTCGAACCTGCCCACGGTGAGGATGTCGGCGCCGGCCGAGATGAATTCCCATACCGTCTTGTCGGCCTCGAGCGCTTCGCGCGACTGGTCAACGTGGGCCATCTTCACCGTCGGCCCGATGACGATCCTGCCCTTGTCCGCTTTTTCCTTGCCGGTGATCATGCGAAACAGCGTCGATTTCCCGGCGCCGTTCGGACCGATGATGCCGACGATCGCACCGGGCGGCACGCTGAAGGAGAGATCGTCGATCAGCAGGCGCTCACCGTAGCCCTTGGAGACGCCCTTCAGCTCGATCACCGAGTCGCCGAGACGATCCGCGACCGGAATGAAAATTTCCTGGGTTTCGTTGCGCTTCTGGTATTCGTGGGAGGACAGTTCCTCGAAGCGCGAGAGGCGCGCCTTCGATTTCGCCTGGCGGCCCTTGGGGTTCTGCCGCACCCATTCCAGCTCCTTTTGCATCGACTTGATGCGCGCCTGCTCCTGCTTCTCCTCCACCTCCAGGCGCTTTTCCTTCTGCTCGAGCCAGGAGGAGTAGTTGCCCTCCCAGGGAATTCCGTAGCCGCGATCGAGCTCGAGGATCCACTGGGCCGCGTTGTCGAGGAAGTAGCGGTCGTGCGTCACCGCGACCACCGTCCCGGGAAACCTCCGCAGGAACTGCTCGAGCCACTCGACGCTCTCTGCGTCGAGGTGATTGGTGGGCTCGTCGAGCAGCAGGATGTCGGGCTTGGAGAGCAGCAGCCGGCACAGCGCGACGCGACGCTTCTCGCCGCCCGAGAGCGGGGCGATCCTGGCGTCCCACGCCGGCAAGCGCAGCGCGTCGGCGGCAACCTCCATTTGCAGGTCCGTGCTGTCCGCGTGAACGGCGTTGACGATCGCTTCGAGCTTCGCCTGCTCGGCGGCGAGCTTGTCGAAATCGGCATCGGGCTCCGCGTACGCCGCGTAGATCTCGTCGAGGCGCTTCTTCGCCGCAAGGGTCTCGCCGAGACCCTCCTCAACCGCCTCTCGCACGGTCTTTTCCGGGTCGAGTTGCGGCTCCTGAGGCAGGAAGCCGATCTTCATGTTCGGCAGGGCGGTCACTTCGCCCTCGAAATTCGTCTCGACCCCGGCCATGATCTTCAGAAGCGTGGATTTCCCCGAGCCGTTCAGGCCGAGCACGCCGATCTTCGCGCCGGGAAAGAAATTGAGCGAGATATTCTTGAGGATCTGGCGCTTCGGGGGCACGAGCTTGCCGACCCGGCGCAGGGTGTAGACGTATTGCGACATGTGGCTGTGGGATGCGAAAGCCCGACAGCTTAGCCCAAATGGCTCAGTGCGAAGGAGTTTTTTCCGAAAATCCTGAGGCGTTTCGGGGAAGTTTCCTGATAGTGAGCGGCACCGACCGCCGATATCGTAGCTATACCGACCGGGACCCCGGCATACGGTCGGGGGGAGGGCCGCCGGGGTCAAGTTCCTCTGCCTAACGCTCAGGCACGACCACGATGAAACAGCTGCCCTGCCCGCTCTGCGGCGCGCAGCGTGCCTCGCCCCCGTGCCGCCGCGCGATCTGCCGCACCAGCGCGAGGCCGAGGCCAGCACCTTGCCTCGCGCCACTGCGGTGGAACGGCTCGAACACGCGCTCGCGCTCGGCCTCGGGGACGCCCGCGCCGCGATCGCAAACCACTATCTGCGCGCCGTTTTCGGCGCGGGAGACGCGCACTTCGATCGGCGGAGCTCCGTGGCGCTTCGCGTTCTCCAGCAGGTTGCGGATCATCCGGCGCAGCAGCCGCGGATCGCCGCGCACGGTGACCGGCTGGCCGTCGAGTGTGGCGGCGTCGTAGCGCGCGCATTCTTCCGCGGCAAGCGCGAGCAGGTCCACACGTTCATCGATTTCGAGCCCCTTCAAGGCGTCGAGGCGGCTGGCAAGCAAGACCTCGTCGATCAGCGCATCGAGTTCGGCGATATCCTGCTCCAGCTCGGCTTTGCGCCTCGGGTCGGCGTTCTCTTTCATCAATTCCACCGCCATGCGGATGCGCGCGAGAGGCGTGCGCAGCTCGTGCGAAGCGTTCGCGAGCATGGATTTGTGCGCGCCGACCAGCTCCTCGATGCGGCCCGCGGCCCGGTTGAAGCTTCCGGCGAGCCGCGCCACCTCGTCGCTTCCCTCGACCTTGACGCGCGCCGAGAGCTCGCCCGCGGCTAGCGATTCGACCCCGGCCTGCAGGCGCTCCAGGCGCGAGGTGAGCCGGCGCACCACGGGATACGCGCCGACACCGACGGCGAGCGCAAGCAGCGCCAGCACGAGGAACAGCGCGTAAGGCGCATTCCGGTGGCCGCGCGGCGCGCGCGCGGCTAGCCACCTGCCGTCGGGCAGGCGTACCGCCCAGGCGGGGCCGCTCCAGCGGTGGATCCAGCCGCCGCGCTCGCGGCCCGCCTCGGGTGCGGACAGCGGCGCACCCACCGCGGCGAGCGGGGAGCGGTCCGGGGCGAAGAGCGCGACGTCGGCGCGCAGGTTGGCCGCGAGCTTCTCGAGCGCTGCCTGCTGCTCGGTCTTCGGCGCGCCCGCGGGCGGCAGCGCGTTTTGCGCGAGCGTCGCCGCCATTTCGTAGGCCTGGCTCCATGGGCCGTCCTCGCCGAGCGCTCGCCAGAGCAAGCCCGCGGCGAGAGCGAACGCGGCGAGACTCGCGAGCACCGCGAGATAGATGCGCAGGTAAAGGCGGCGCATCAATCCTGTGCCTTGGCGAACAGGTAACCGGCTCCGCGCACGGTCACGATGCGGCGCGGCTTCTTCGGATCGTCCTCGATCGCCGCGCGGATGCGCGACACGTGCACGTCGATCGAGCGGTCGAAGGCCTCCAGCGGCTCGCCCTTCACGAGATCCATCAAGGAATCGCGCGAAAGGAGCCGGCCTGCGTTCTCGGCGAGGGCGAGAAGCAGCGCGAACTGGTAAGCGGTGAGCGAACGCGGCTCGCCATCCACGCGCACGGCACGCGCGTCCCGGTCGATTTCCAGGCGCCCGAAACGCAGCAGTCTCGTAGCGGCACTCCTGCCGCGGCGCAGGATCGCGCGCAGGCGCGCGAGCAGCTCGCGCGGCTGGAACGGTTTGGGCAGGTAGTCGTCGGCGCCCAGCTCGAGCCCGACGATGCGGTCGGCGGCGTCCCCGCGCGCGGTAAGCATCAGCACCGGGGTGTCCGATTTCGCGCGCAGCTCGCGGCACACGTCGAGTCCGTCCATGTCGGGCAGCATCAAGTCGAGCACCAGCGCATCGAACGGCTCGCGCGCGAGCCGTTCGAGCCCCGCGCGGCCGGCAGCGGCGATCGAAACGCGAAACCCCGCCTCGCCGAGGTACTCGGACACCATCTCGGCGAGCCGGGGATCGTCTTCGATCAGGAGAATGCGCTCGGGCACATCCGGACTATAGTGGAAACCGGGGACGGACCACGGTTTCCAACCCGAAGCGGCTTACAACCAGCGGCGCACGGACGCCTTATAGTCCAAGTACCGCGCACCGAATCTCCGTTCCAGGTACTGCTCTTCTCTGCGTATGACGACGTAGAGAATGAGCGCCACCGCCCCGGCGAGCGTGGCCAGCAGCCACGCGCTGTTGACCCAGATCGAGATACCGAGCTGCAACAGGGAGAACGCCAGATAGATCGGGTTCCGGCTGAAGCGGTAGGGCCCCGTGCGGACGATCGCTGTGGTGGGGCGGTTGCCTGGGATGGGCGTGCCAGCTGCCCGGAGGGTGCGAACTGCGGAGACGAAAAGCGCGATGGCCACGACCGTAACGATGGCGCCCGCTGGCGTGCTGACCGACGGAGGGACGAGCCGAGCCGGCCAAAGGAGGTGAAGCACCAGGCCGAGTGCGATCGAGCCCAGGTAGACGAAAGGCGGACGGACCAACCCAAGGTTTGCGACGTCCGCCCCGGAGATTCCGAGACTGCGGTTATCTCGAGAATCGTCTACCACGCAGTGTCTCCCCGGCCGCCCAACGCGCGTTCACCCAAGCGTCGCACACGGGAAGCTCAGCCATGGCGCCAGCCGCGATGCTTCTCCACCCGTGCCGCGAGCTCCTTGCGCTGTGTGGGAGTGAGTACCTCCGCCGCGTCGCCAAGAGCTTGCACGATGCGGCGCGACGCCTGCTCTGCGAGCTGGAGATGCTCGGCGCGCAGCGCCTCGATCGCGGTCCGGTCGACGCTGTCCTGCGTGAGCAGCTCGAGCGCTTTTCCGCGCGCCCCGCGTATCCTCTCGCGAAGCGGCAGCAGGTCTTTCGCCGCCTGTTTCACGATCGGAGCGAGCTTCTGCTTCTGCTCCTCGGTGGCGTCGATCTCGACGTAAAGGTGCTTGAGCATGCGATCGAGGTGCTCGTCCACCTGAGCGGGGTCGAGCGGGCCAGCCGCGAAGCCGCCGCGGTGCCAGCCGCAGCCGCCGCCTTGCGCGAAGGCTTTGATGCCGATAGCGGCGGCGATGCCGCCGATCAGCGTAGCGATCGCGGCGCGCTTGAAGAATTTCCTGCGCTTGTCGGGCTTGCTCTCTTGCGTTTCCATGGGTTCGTCCTTTCCTGAGTTATGGGGAGCGTGTCCCCGTGGAAGGAAGTCTCGCGGCCGCGGGTAAGCGGGATTTGTCCGCTGCGTAAAGTTATGTAAAGCTCCCCCGGTGCCTGAGCTGCCCGACGTCGTCGTCTATATCGAGCATCTGGAAAGCCGCCTCGCGGGGCGGGCGCTCGAGCGCGTGCGGCTCATGAATCCCTTCGTGCTCCGCAGCGTGACACCTCCGATAGCCTCCGCTTCCGGAAAGAAGGTCGTCGGCGTCCGGCGAATGGGCAAGCGCATCGTGATCGCGCTCGAGGGTGAGCTCTTCCTCGTGCTGCATCTCATGATCGCCGGAAGGCTGCGCTGGCTCGAAAAGGACGCGAAGCTCCCGGGGCGGATTACGCTCGCTGCTTTCGAATTTTCGGACGGCACGCTCGTGTTCACCGAAGCGGGCACCAAGCGCCGCGCCTCACTTCACGTCGTCGGGGGCGAGGCGGCGCTCGCTGCGATGGACCCCGGCGGCCTCGACGTCCTCGCAGCCGGTTTCCAAGAGTTCGCCGAGCGCGTGAAGCGCGAGAACCACACGCTCAAGCGCGCGCTCACCGATCCGCGCTTGTTCAGCGGCATCGGTAACGCCTATTCGGACGAGATCATGCACCGGGCGAAGCTCTCCCCCTTCGTGCAGACCCGGTCCCTTTCGGAAGAGGACCTCAGGCGCCTCCAGGATGCGACGCGGGCGAGCCTCACCGAATGGACCGAGCGCTTGCGCCGCGAGGCGGGCGCGGATTTTCCGGAGAAAGTCACCGCCTTTCGCGAGGGCATGGCGGTGCACGGACGATTTCGCAAGCCCTGCCCGGTGTGCGGCTCGCCGGTGCAGCGCATCGTCTACGCGGACAACGAGACCAACTACTGCGCGCGCTGCCAGACCGGCGGCAAGATCCTCGCCGACCGCGCCCTCTCGCGCCTGCTGAAGGCGAGCTGGCCGCGCTCGATCGACGAGCTCGATTGAATGGCCGGCCCTTGCTATTGCCTGGGTCCAGAGCTAGATTCTTGACCGCCGCCGGGATTGGCCCGCCGGCAGTCCGTCAATACGGAGGTCGATCATGCACGGCTTTCCAATTCCGATTACCGCCCTGTACGCGGGCGTGTTGGGCATCCTCCTCGTGGTGATCAGCGCGCGGGTCAGCGTGCTTCGGGCGAAGTTCAAGGTCATGTTCGGTGACGGCGGCAAGGAGCCGCTGATGCGCGCGATTCGCGCGCAAGGAAACTTCACCGAGTATGTCCCCCTCGCCCTGCTGCTCATCGGCATGGTGGAGTGGGCGGGGATGAGACCCTGGGTAGTGCACTCGCTCGCCGGCGGGCTGCTTGCGTCACGGCTGATCCACTATTGGGGTATCGCGGCCCGCAAAGACCCGGGCCGCGGAATCGGAGTGACGATCAGCTGGATAGTGCTCGCCGTCTCGGGGCTGATCGTCCTGTACCAGCGCTGGGGCGCCTGAGCACCATATGGAACGACAATCCGACGATGGGACTCAAGCTCAATCTCGGCTCAGGCCAGCACCCGCAGCCCGGCTTCGTGAACGTGGACAAGTTCGGCGAGCCCGACCTGAAACGCGATCTCGAGGTGTTTCCGTGGCCGTGGCCGGAAAATTCGGTTTCCGAGATTCTGCTGACCCACGTGCTGGAGCACCTGGGTGCGAAGACCGACACGTTTATCGGGATCATGAAGGAAATGTATCGCGTATGCGAACCGGGGGCGAAGATACGCATCGTCGTCCCCCATCCGCGCCACGACGACTTTCTCAACGATCCGACCCACGTGCGGCCCGTGACGCATCCCGTGCTGGAACTCTTCTCCAGGCAGAAAAACCTGCTGTGGAAGGAAACGGGCGCGGCTAATACGCCGCTTGCCCTTTATCACAATGTCGATTTCGAGGTGGTCGAAGCCAGGCATGTTCTGGACGAACCCTACTCGACGCAGCTGCAAAACCGCGAGCTCGGTAGCGAAGATCTCCAGGGACTACTGCGCAAGTACAACAACGTGGTGAAGGAAAGCCACTTCACGCTTGAAGTGATCAAAAACCGCCCCGAGGCCTGAGCCTCGGAGCGTTGGATCAGCTGTGGACGACGACGCCGGTCACGATAGCCAGATCGAGCAGGACCCAGCCGACGCAAGCAAGGTAAATCGTCTTGTCGTGCTTTTGCAGGCCATAGACGAACCACAGGCATGCGCCGATGAGATACGCGACCCACGAAATGAGGGAGACGCCGCCGGCGTTGTGCTCGATCCAGATCGTGAGCACCTGCGGCACGGTCATAAGCATGGTGAACACCGACAGCCCCCTGAGGAGCTTTTCCAGACCGGTGGCGGGCGCCGAAGCTTGCGCCCGGGTGACGCAGGGACCATCACAAGGAAGCATCGTCATCGTGTCGCTCCTTATCACTCGCGCTCACGGCGATGCTACCTGGGGTTCGCATGAATTGTCCGACTATTTCACCACCAGCACCCCGCCTTTTTCGAGCTTCGCCATCACGCCCGCGACGATGCGGTCGCAGCGCACTCCGGCAAAAGCGAATGCGTCGCCGTAGGCGAGGTCGATTTCCTTCGAGAGCGCCTCGCGCAGCAGGCCCCGCGCGCGGAAGAAGCGCGAGCGCACGGTCGCCTCCGGGATGCCGAGCGCGACGGCGGATTCCTCGACCGAGAGCTCTTCCAGCGCGCGCAGCACGAACACGGTCCGGAATGCGTCCGGCAGCTCGTCGATTTTCGACTCGAGCAGCCGGCGCGTCTGTGCGCGCTGGGCGGCGCCTTCGGGCTGCTCCGGTAGAGTTTCGTCCATGTTTCCCTCCGCGGCTTCGCCATCCTCCTGCGTCTCGCCGCTCAGTTGGATGATTTCGGCCCCGCGGCTGCGCTTGCGCGCGCGTCCGATCGCCTCGTTCACGACGATGCGGACCAGCCAGGTGGACAGCTTTGCCTCGCCGCGGAACCCGCTCATCCCCCGGTACGCGAGCAGATAGGCTTCCTGCACCGCGTCCTCGGCCTCGGCGTCGTCCTTGAGGATGCTGCGCGCCGTACGGTAGAGCTTCTGGTTGTACCGGCGCATCAGCAGCTCGAATGCATGCTTGTCGCCGGTCGCGATGCGCCGCGCCAGTTCCGGGTCGGTCAGTTTGTCGTAAGCGATCGCTGCAGTCGCGTGTTGCATAGCCACCTCTTGCTGCTTTTTACACCGGTTTCACGCGATTGGATGGAGATTGTGTCCGCCGCGTTCCCCCTATCATTTCATTTCTACAGCGACTTCAGGTACTCGATCAGGTCGCCTTTTTCCCGTTCGTTCAGCCCGAGTCTGAAGTTGCCGTCGTAGTGCTCGATGACGTCCCGCAGAGTTGCAAAGCGCCCGTCGTGGAAGAAACCGCCCTTCTGGTGCGTCCACAGCCCCGCAAGCGGGGCGGTGCGATACATGTGGGTCGGCGAGCGGTCGGCCTGGAACGAATCCACGCCCATCTCGGCCGGCGTGTGCAGGTTGTGTCCCGGTTCCGTATACAGCGGCGGAACGTGGCAAGTCGCGCACTTGCCCTGGTTGTCGAAGACCTCCTTGCCCCGCTCTGCGGCAGCCGCGTCGAAACTTCCGACCGGCGGATTGGGCGCCTTGAGGGCGAGCTGATAGGCATGAAGCGCGGGAAGCTTCGCCGTGACGAGGTCCGGGGTGCCGCGCGTGTTCCACGAGCCGCTCCTCGCGGACACGGGATACTGGACCGGATCGCTCAAGCGCTGATCGAAGAAAGTCCCCGAGCCATGCATCTCCGTCACGGCGACGTAGGCGTTCCAATACGGCACCGAGCCGAAGCCCGTCCAGGTGTGGAGGTTCACGCCGGCGAGGCCGAACGCGGGCGGAATCAGCGTGCCCGCCTGCCCGCCGTCCGGACGCAAGGCTTTGCCGTCCTTGTCGAGCTCGGCGTCGAAGCGCCCGGGGCCCCAGCTGTTCAGCACCGCCTTTACCGTGGCCACATCGACTCGCAGCAGGTCGGCGATCGGGGTGAGGTTGGGAGCGAGCGAAACGATGAGTCCGACGTTCAGGTCGCGGTTGGCCCAGCCGTCGAGGCGCCTGCCGATCCCGGGCGCGAAGGAGTCGTCGACGGTCGAGTGGCAAAGCGCGCACTGAACGCCCATCGATTTGATGTTGCCCGCGCCGTCGAAAATACCGGTCACGCCCACCACGGCATTGAGCTTGAGGAGCGCGAGCGTCGTCGCCGGATCGTCGAGATTGACCCTGCCCGCCCCGATCTGCGACTTCAGCTGCCCAGGCAATGCGTCCGCATCCACTTTGAGGCCGACTGAGAGCGCCGTCTTCGGGCTCACGCCCGGACCGACGCCGCCGTTTCGTGCACCGGCGATCGCCTGATGCAGCTTGAGCGTATCGCCCCACCAAGCCTCGTCACCGAAGGTATCGAAACGAAAGATCTGCCTGCCCCGGTCGATTGTGGCCTGCGCCCGGTCGTCCACCTTCCTGTCGTCTCTTGAAAGTTCGGGTCCCTCTCCGGCTCGCAAGGACTCGTCAAAAAGGACGAGCGCTGCGAAGAGAAAAATCCCCATGGATAAAATGGATTTGTGTTTCATTGGGCCTCCTTTGACGTGTGTGCACGCATTGGATGAAGACCGTGATTCGCGCGTTCCCGCCAGGAGTAAACATGCGGGAGGAAGGAAATGCTTCCCGGAACTCCGTAAAATGGGGCCCCGCGGAAAATCGGGAACGCCGCGGGTCGAAGCGTCGTCGAATCGCTACAGTAATAGGCGCGTAACCACATGAACCCCGTACTCCGATGGATGGGCGGACGCTTAGCCACCTACCTGGCACAGCCGATCCGCGGCGCTCAGGTCGCGACCGCCTCGCTCGAGCAGCTCGGGGCCGCGCTCAAGCCGGGCGATGTCCTGCTCGTCGAAGGGAACACGCGCATCAGCGTCGCCATCAAGTACCTGACCCAGTCGACCTGGTCGCACGCGATGTTCTACATCGGCGATGCGCTGGGGCCCCCCGCTCCCGGCGAGGAGCCCAAAGCGCTGGTCGAAGCCGACATGCTCTACGGGATTCGGGCAGTGCCGCTGTCCGATGTCTCCGGCATGAACACCCGCATCTGCCGGGCGGTCGGCTTGTCGAAAGAGGATCTGCAGGCGGTGATCAGGTTCACGGTCTCGCACATCGGCGGCCGCTACGACCTGAAGAACGTTTTCGACCTCGCGCGCTACCTGATTCCGACACCGCCCGTCCCGGTGCGCTGGCGCCGCCGCATGATCGCCTTCGGCAGCGGCGATCCGACGCGCGCGATCTGCTCGACGCTGGTCGCCCAAGCGTTCCAGTCGGTGCACTACCCGATCCTGCCCGAAGTCAAGTACGTCCACGACGGGACACCCGGGTGCAACGACTGCTATCACGAGGTCATGCACATCCGGCACCACAGCCTGTTCACGCCGCGCGACTTCGACATCTCGCCCTACTTCGAGGTGGTGAAGCCCACCATCTCCAGGGACTTCGACTATCACAAGATCGCCTGGGCCCAGGAAGACCCGGTCTGACCGGAGAAAGAGCGGCGATGCCCAAATACGAAACCACGCTAAGCGCCAGCGAGACCGTCGCCGAGGGCACGATGGCGTTTCATTTCGCCAGGCCCGCAGACTTCAAGTTTCAGGCCGGACAATCGATGAACGTGTCCCTGATCGATCCGCCCGAGACCGACGCCAAGGGCAACGCGCGCACATTTTCCATCGTCAGCGCGCCCCACGAGACCGAGCTCGTGATCGCCACTCGAATGCGCGACACGGCGTTCAAGCGGGTGCTCAAGTCGATGCCGGCGGGCGGGCGCGTCGGCCTGCGCGGTCCCGCGGGCATGTTCACGCTGGAATCCGCCGACGCTAGGCCTGCCGTGTTTCTCGCGGGCGGCATCGGCGTCACGCCTTTCATGAGCATGCTGCGCGATGCGGCGCACTCGCGACTCGGGCGGGACCTGTGGCTGTTCTATTCGAACCGCCGTCCCGAGGACGCGGCCTTTCTCGAGGAGCTCGCGGCCCTCCCCAAGCGTCATTCCCGCTGCCATTTCGTCGGCACCATGGTCGAAATGGCCAAGTCGAGCCGACCGTGGAACGGCGAAACCGGTTTTCTCGATCGCGCGATGCTCGAGCGTCACCTGAAGGATCTCGCCGCGTCCGTCTACTACGCGGCCGGGCCGCCAGGATTGGTCGAGGCCATGCGGAAAATGCTCGCCGACGCCGGGGTCGAGGACGAAGCGATCCGCACCGACGAGTTCTTCGGCTACTAAGACCGGGCGATCCGGTCGGTACGCCGATAAAATAGCGGCATGCTGCAACGCCGCTCCGAACCCGCGATCGTCATCCGCGGCGCCCGCCAGAACAACCTCAAGAACCTCTCGCTCGAGATCCCGACGGGCGAGCTCGTCGTCGTAACGGGCGTCTCGGGATCGGGGAAATCCTCGCTCGTTTTCGACACGCTCTACGCCGAAGGGCAGCGGCGTTACGTCGAGACCTTCAGCCCTTACGCGCGCCAGTTTCTCGACCGCATGGACAAGCCCCAAGTCGATGCGATCGAGGGGATCCCCCCGGCGATCGCCATCGACCAGACCAACCCCGTGCGCACGTCGCGCTCGACGGTCGGCACGATGACCGAGCTGAACGATCACCTGAAACTGCTTTTCGCACGCGCGGGCCAGCTCTTTTGCCGCGGCTGCGGGCGGCCCGTGCGGCGCGATACACCGGCATCTGTATACAAGCAGCTCGCTGCACGCGCCGAAACGGCGGGTGATCCGCGCCTGATCGTCAGCTTTCCGGTGGCGGTGCCGAAGAACTTCAAGGAGGAGGAAGTGCAGGCGCTGCTGAAAGCTCAAGGGTATGACCGCATCCACGCGCGTACGGGCACGCTGCTCGAGGTCGTCCAGGATCGCGTGAAGATGTCCTCGGCGGAGAAGGCGCGCGTGATCGAAGGTATCGAAGCCGCGCTCAAGATCGGACAAGGCAAGGTCAACGTCTATCCGCTGGGCGGCGACGGCAATCCGGAATCGCCCTGGCGCTTCTCCTCGGATCTTCACTGTCCCGACTGCGACATCCACTATTCCGAGCCGCTGCCGAGCCTGTTCTCCTTCAACTCGCCGCTCGGCGCCTGCGAGACCTGCCGCGGCTTCGGGCGCGTGATCGGCATCGACTACGGCTTGATCGTCCCGGACGAGACGAAGACGCTGCGCGAAGGCGCCATCCGGCCCTGGCAATCCCCCAGCTTTCACGACTGCCAGGATGACATCGAGAAGTACGCAAAGAAGCGCGGCATGCCGCTCGACGTTCCCTTTCGCGATCTCGGAGCGAAAGCGCGCCGGTGGGTGCTCGAGGGCGAGCCCGAATGGGTGAGCTGGAGAAAATCCTGGCCGGGCACCTGGTACGGCGTCGCGCGTTTCTTCCGCTGGCTCGAGACCAAAGCCTACAAGATGCACGTGCGCGTGCTCTTGTCGCGCTATCGCGCTTACACGCCTTGTTCGGCCTGCGGAGGCGCGCGCCTGAAGCCCGAGGCACTGCTCTGGCGAGTCGGGACCAAGGAGGATGCCGACCGCGTGCTCGATCCCACGCACCGGTTCAGGCCGGCCGGCGCGAGCTTCAGCGACGAGGCATTGCGTGCCCTCCCCGGTCTCACAGTGCACGACCTCGTGCTCCTGCCCGCCGAGCGCACACGCGCGTTCTTCGATGAGCTTCATCTCCCTGCGCCACTCGACGAAGCGACGGAACTTCTCCTCACCGAGATCCGCGCGCGGCTGCGCTACGTGCATGAAGTCGGCCTGGGCTATCTCACGCTCGACCGCCAGTCGCGCACGCTCTCAGGCGGCGAGGTGCAGCGCATCAATCTCACCACCGCGCTCGGCACCTCGCTCGTCAACACGCTTTTCGTGCTGGACGAACCCTCGATCGGCCTGCACCCGCGCGACATGGGCCGCGTCATCGGCGTGATGCAGCGCCTGCGCGACGCCGGCAACTCGCTCGTGGTGGTCGAGCACGATCCGCAGATCATGCTCCAGGCCGACCGCATCATGGATCTGGGCCCCGGTCCGGGCGAGCGTGGCGGCGAGATCGTCTTCTCCGGCACACCCGATGAGCTGAAGCTCTCGAAAACGCTCACTGCGGAATATCTCTCGGGGCGGAGGCGCGCGTCAAAACCGGGGACAGACCACGGTTTTCGGGAAAACCGTGGTCTGTCCCCGGTTTTGGAGCTCCTCGGCGCGGCCGAGCACAACCTGAAGGACATCGACGTCGGCATTCCGCTCGAGCGCCTGGTATGCATCACCGGCGTCTCGGGCTCGGGAAAATCGACGCTGGTGCAGGACGTGCTCTACGCCGCGCTCCGCAAGGCGAAGGGGAAGCCGACCGAAACCCCGGGGACGTTCCGCGAGCTGCGCGGCCACGCTCTGATCCGGGATGTCGTGATGGTCGACCAAACGCCGATCGGGCGCACCACGCGCTCGAACCCCGCGAGCTACGTCGGCGCCTGGGACGCGATTCGCAACATCTATGCGAAAGAGCCGCTCGCGAAAGAGCGCAAGTACACCGCCGGCACTTTCAGCTTCAACTCCGGCAACGGGCGCTGCCCGAGCTGCGGCGGCAACGGATTCGAGCACGTCGAGATGCAGTTCCTCTCGGACGTGTACCTGCGCTGCCCCGACTGCAACGGCAGGCGCTTCCGCGACGAGGTGCTCGAGGTCGTCGTGGAAAAGAAATCGATCGCCGACGTGCTCGAGCTGACCGTTTCCGAGGCGCTTGCGTTCTTCCGCGACCGCTCGGAAGTGCCTGCGGCCTTGAAACAAGCAGTCGAAACGGCGCTCGCGCCTCTGGCAGACGTCGGGATCGAGTACCTGCGCGTCGGGCAGCCCGTGCCGACGCTCTCGGGTGGCGAGGCGCAGCGGCTGAAGCTCGCCGGGCACCTGGTCGAGGCCTCCTCGCAGCCGAAGGGCGCGCTCGGATCGTTGTTTCTTTTCGACGAGCCCACGACGGGCCTGCATTTCGACGACGTCGCGAAACTGCTCTCCGCTTTCCGCCAGTTGATCGCGGCGGGGCACTCGCTCGTCGTGATCGAGCACAACCTCGACGTCATCCGCGCCGCCGATTGGTTGATAGATCTCGGGCCCGAAGGCGGCGACGCCGGCGGCGCGATCGTCTGCACGGGAACGCCGGCGGAGGTCGCCAAGCACACCGGCTCGCACACCGGAAAGGCTCTGCGCGAATACGAAGCGGCTCTGTCACAACCTGCCGTTCTTCGTACAGCGGAGCCAGGCGTACCTCTTCAAGTCCGCGTCCACGATTCAATCAGGATTCACAACGCCCGCGAGCACAACCTGCAATCCATCGACGTCGAGATCCCGCGCAACGAGTTCACCGTCATCACCGGCGTTTCCGGCTCCGGCAAGTCCACCCTCGCTTTCGACATCCTGTTCGCCGAAGGACAGCGCCGGTACCTGGAATCGCTCAACGCCTATGCGCGCCAGTTCGTTCAGGGCGCGGCGCGGCCCGATGTGGACGCGATCTTCGGAATCCCGCCCACGGTCGCGATCGAGCAGCGCACCAGCCGCGGCGGAAGCAAGAGCACCGTCGCGACGCTCACCGAGATCTATCATTTCCTGCGATTGCTCTACGTCAAGCTCGGGCGCCAGCACTGCCCCGACTGCAGGGTGCCGATCGAGCCGCAGAGCGAAGCAGCCATCGCCGCGCGCCTCTTGCGCGAATACAAGGGGCAGCGCATCGGCCTGCTCGCGCCGCTGGTCGTCAACAGGAAGGGCTATTACACGGATCTCGCCAAGTGGGCTGCTGCCCGCGGCTACGCTTTCCTGCGCGTGGACGGCGAGTTCCTGCCGACCGACAAGTGGCCGCGGCTGTCACGCTTTCAGGAGCACACGCTCGAGCTGCCGGTCGCCGACCTGCGCATCGCCGCAGACAACGAAGCCGAAATCCGCAGGGCGCTTGGCCAAGCTCTAGAATTCGGCAAGGGCGTGGTGCACGTGATCTCAGGACTCGACCGCCTCGCCGAAGCTGCGGCGAAATCCAGGTCTGCGCGCGTGGAGATGGACCTCCCGCAGCGCGCCTTCTCCACAAAGCGCGCCTGCCCCTCCTGCGGGCGCAGCTTCGCCGAGCTCGACCCGCGGCTTTTCTCCTTCAACTCCAGGCATGGCTGGTGCCCCGAGTGCTACGGCACCGGCCTCAAGCTCGACAAGGTCGAGTGGGACGAGGAGCGCGCGAATACCGGCACCGAGGACCACGTGCTCGACTCCTGGATCGAATGGCTGGAGGTCGACGAGACCTGCCCTGCCTGCGACGGCAAGCGCCTCAACCGCGAGGCGCTCGCGGTGCGCTACCAGGAGCGCTCGATCTCCGAGCTCGCCGCGCTGCCCGTGGGCGGCCTCGAAGCGATGTTCCGCGGCCTGGAGCTCTCCGGCCGCGAAGCCGAGATCGCGCGCGACATCGTCGCCGAGCTGAGGTCGCGCCTTTCGTTCCTCGCCCAGGTGGGCCTGTCCTACCTTTCGCTCGACCGCTCGGCGCCGACGCTCTCCGGCGGCGAGGCGCAGCGTATCCGCCTCGCCTCGCAGCTTGGATCGAACCTGCGCGGCGTGTGCTATATCCTGGACGAACCCACCATCGGCCTGCATCCGCGCGACAACCGGATCCTGCTCGACACGCTTGAAAAGCTGCAAGCGAAGGGCAACACGCTCGTCGTGGTCGAGCACGACGAGGACACCATCCGGCGCGCCTCGCACGTGATCGATCTCGGCCCCGGTGCGGGAAAGCAGGGCGGCCGCGTGATCGCCGAAGGCTCGGCCGGTGACCTGATGCGAAACGCCGATTCGCTGACGGGAAAATTTCTCAAGCGCCCGCTCATGCACCCCTTGCATCCGCAACGGCCGGTGACGCGCGGCACGCCTTCGATCGAGATCGCCGGCGCGTCGCTGCACAACCTGAAGAACATAGCCCTGCGCGTGCCGCTCGCACGGTTGAGCGTGATTACCGGCGTCTCGGGCTCGGGAAAATCCACGCTAGCGCGCGACATCCTGTACAGAAATCTCGAGCGGGTGGTCGGCGAGCGCAGGACGAAAAAAGGCGTGCCGCTACTCGGCTGCCGCGCGATCCTCGGGGCGGAAGCCGTCGGCCGCGTGCTCGAAGTCGATCAGGCGCCGATCGGCAAGACGCCGCGCTCGTGCCCGGCGACCTATGTCGGCTTCTGGGACGCGATCCGGCGCCTGTTCGCAGAGGCGAGCGAATCGCGCATGCGCGGCTGGAGCGCGAGCCGCTTTTCATTCAACACCAAGGGCGGGCGCTGCGAGGCCTGCGAAGGCCAGGGAATCAAGAAAATCGAGATGAGCTTCCTGCCGGACGTAAAGGTGACCTGCGAAGTCTGCGGCGGTTTCCGCTTCGGCCCCGAGACGCTCACCGTGCGCTGGAAGGGAAAATCGATCGGCGAAGTGCTGGCGATGAGCGTGGACGAAGCGGCGGAGTTTTTCGCGGCGCACCCTTCGACCCATCACGCGCTGCGATTGCTGCAGGACGTGGGCCTGGGCTATCTGACGCTCGGCCAGCAGAGCCCGACGCTCTCCGGCGGCGAGGCGCAGCGCATCAAGCTCGTCACCGAACTCGCCAAGGTACGCACCGATGCGCAGGGTAATGCTGCATCGCGCCCCGGTCGGGGCGGCGCTGACAACAAAACGCTCTACGTCCTGGACGAACCCACGGTCGGCTTGCACATGGCCGACGTGGAAAAGCTCCTTCGCGTGCTGCACCGCCTCGTGGACGCAGGCAACACGGTGGTCGTGATCGAGCACAATCTGGACGTGATCGCGGAAGCGGACTGGATCATCGATCTCGGGCCCGAAGGCGGCGAGGGAGGCGGACGAATCGTCGCGCAGGGACCGCTGGAAGGACTGCTAGGCGCGCGGCAAACGGGGCACACCGCGAACGTGCTCAGCGAATTTCTGAAGGGGCGGCGCTCGCCCGCGGTCGTTTAGCCGTCCTCGAGCGGGCTCAAGCCGATCGCTCGGCTTTTTTCGCCTGCAGGTACTTCTGCAGGTTGGCCGTGGTTTCCATTTTTTTGCGCTCGGTGATGTCCCGCCCGGTGATGAACATCCCCTCTTCTCCGCGCGCCGGCCGGCGCTCCCACTCGAAGCACCTGTACGATCCGTCGCTGCACCGTAGCGAGAATTCGATCGGTCTCGCTTCGGCGACCCGGCGCGTGCTTACGAGCATCAGCGCAGGGGCCTGCTCGCCCTGATCGACGAGCCTGGTGAGCGGTTTCCCCAACAGCATCGCGCGGGGGTATCCGAGGACCTTTTCCCAGGTTCGATTCAGGTTCTTGAGCCTCAGATCGAGCGCGACGATCCCGAGCAGGAACGGCGATTCCTCGATAACCCAGTCCTCTCTCCGCCGCCCGTAATCGTCCTTCTCTGGCTTTGAAAAATCTTCCACGGTGCTCCTCGGCCGAATCTATAATTCTGACGGTTTTTCGATGCGCGTGCCTCTGCGCTTTGAGGCTAAACGGACGGGCGGGAGTCGTCCATCGGGTAACCCGGACACCTGATGTCAGGAAACCACGATAATGGAGACGAATCAAGGAATTACCCCCGGCCGAATGCCCCTGTTGAACCCCCTGCTCCTGCGAATTCTGCAATTGGTTGCGGTGCCGGCGGCGATTCTCCTGGCGGCCGCGCTCGCAGTGGCGGCAGGCCACACGCTTCCGCGCTCGCTCTCCGGCCTGATCGGCGTGGGTCCTTATATCGTGCTGCTCCTCGGGACGGCCATCAGCGCGTGGTTCAACCGCAGCCGCGCGCTCATCATGCTGGCGTCGCTTCTCGCCGCCTACGCCGGCTACAACCTCGCCTCGGACCTGGGCCCGCAGAGTTTCGCCTGGAAGGCGGTGCTGACCGCTTTCGCCGTGCTCGTGCCCTTCAACGTGCTGCTCGCGCTCGCCTTTCCGGAGCGCGGGGTGCGTCAATATCGGAATTATCGCTGGCTTCTGCTCGGCCTGGCTGAAATCCTGGTCGTGATCTGGATCGCGTATGCCGGGCGCTCGAGCCTCTCGGGTACGGCGTGGCGCGACGTGCTCGATCACTGGTTGCTGCGCTATCCGCCGACGCCGATCGTCGCGCGAATCATGCTCGTCGCGGCGTTCCTCGCGGCCCTGGCGAGGGCATGGCCGCGCCGCGGGCCCAAGGAGCTGCGCAAGGAGCCGCGGCCGCTCGACATCGGCATCGCCGCGGCGCTGGTCGCGTTCTTCGCCGGCTGCGAATGGGCGTCGGCACCGCTAGGGTTCGGAGCATTCATGTCGGCTGCGGGCGTGATCCTGCTCGCCGCCGTGCTCCAGGAATCGCACCGACTCGCTTTCCGCGACGAATTGACGAACCTCCCCAGCCGCCGCGCACTCGAGGAGCGCCTCACGGGCCTGGGCCCGACCTACGCGATCGGCATGATAGACGTGGACCATTTCAAGCAGTTCAACGACGCCCACGGCCACCATATCGGCGACCAGGTGCTGAAGCTCGTCGCCGCCCGTCTCGCGGCGATCGAGGGCGGAGGCACGTCCTACCGTTACGGCGGCGAGGAGTTCTGCGTTCTTTTCTCCGATCGCACGCTCGAGCAGGCATTGCCGCACCTGGAGCAACTGCGCAAGGACATCGAGGACTATAGAATGGCAGTGCGCGGCGGGGACCGGCCCAAGGAGAGGGCGACGGGATCACGCCTTCGCGCAACGCGAGCTCCGGAAAAGACGCTGTCGGTGACAGTGAGCATCGGTGCAGCCGAGCGCGACGATACGCTCATCAGACCGGCGCTGGTCATCCGCGCCGCGGACGAAGCCCTTTACCGCGCCAAGCGTGCAGGGCGAAACCGCGTCATGCGGTAGCCGGGCTGCAACGGGTCTACAATGCGCGCTCGCATGAGACAGTCGACCCGCCCCAAGCAGAAAGCCAACGACCGGACCGTTCCGAAGCAGGCGAGCGAAGGGCCCGTCGAAAACGACGCGCGCAAGCGCGCGGAGCAGCTGCTTTGGCTCGAGCACACGGTAGCACGCTCGGTTACGGAGGCCGACAGCGTTGCCGCGGCGCTCAAGGCGGTGATCCGCACGGTTTGCGAAGCGCAGGACTGGGAGTGCGGTCGCTTCTTCCGCGTCGACGAAGAAGCCGGCGCTCTGCGCTTCGCAGAGGCCTGGAGCAAGCCCGGACCGCAGTTCGATCTGTATATCGAGCGCTCGCGCAAAGTCGCCTACATCCCGGGCGTCGGACTCGCCGGAAAGGTTTGGCAATCGGGCGAGCCGATGTGGGTCGCGGACATCACGCGGGATTCGCGCGTCTGGCAGCAAGCGATGGCCATCGAAGCGGGATTGCACGGCGCATTCGTATTTCCGGTGAATTCCGGAGGAAAGACGATCGGCGTTCTCGCCTTCAACAGCAGCGAGATCCGCGAACCGGACGAGCACCTGATGCAGGCGATCCACGTGATCGGCGCGCAGATCGGACAGTTCGTGCAGCGCAAGCAGGCGGAGGAAGTGCTGCGCGAAAGCGAAGAGCGCTTCCGCAACCTGACCGAGCTCTCATCGGACTGGTATTGGGAGCAGGACGAGAACTTCCGCTTCACCATGGTTTCCGACAATCTCCACCGGCGCCTCGGAACCGTAACGCACTCGGTCATCGGAAAGGCCCGCTGGGAATTGCCCACGCTCAACATGACCGAGGCCGACTGGGCGGCGCACCGCGCCCTGCTGAAAGCGCATCAGCCGTTCCGCGACCTGCAGTGGCACCGCCTCGACAACGCGGGCAAGCTGCAGATCGCCAGCATAAGCGGCAAGCCGATCTTCGATTCCGAGGGGCGTTTCCGCGGCTACCGCGGGATAGGCCGGGACATCACCGAGAGCAAGCGAAGCGAGGAAGCGCTGCTGCGCTTTCGCGCTTCCATGGACATGTCGGACGACATGATCCTTCTCATCGACCGCAAGACGATGCGCTTTGTCGACGTGAACGAAACCGTTTGCCGGAATCTCGGGTACTCGCGCGAGGCGTTTCTCGCGATGACCCCGGAAGATATCCTGCCCGTCACCCGCAAGGACCTGGAGACCGCTTACGACGAGATGATCGCGACCGGTTCGACGCAGGGCATGAGGAGCGAATACCGCTGCAAGGACGGCTCGAAGCTGCCGTTCGAATCGAGGCGGCGCGTGATGCGCTCCGGGGACAGCTGGATCGTCGTCGTCACCGCGCGCGACATCCGCGAGCGCATCGCACGGGAAGAGGCCCTGCGCAAGAGCAACGAGCGTTTCGACATGGCGGTGCGGGCCACCAACGACGTGATCTGGGACTGGGACCTGCTCACCGACGAAATCTGGTGGAACGAGAATTTCACCAAGGTATTCGGCCATCCGCGCGAAGCAGCGGATCACACGGTCAAATCTTGGTACGAGGGCATTCATCCCGACGATCAGGGGCGGGTCATCGCCGGCGTACATCGCGTGATCGGCGCGGGCGGGGAGTACTGGAGCGACGAGTACCGGTTCCGGCGGCACGACGGCAGTTTCGTCCACGTGCTCGACCGCGGCCAGGTGATCCTGGACGGCGCAGGACGGGCGGTGCGCATGATCGGCGCGAAGGCCGACATCAGCTCGCGCAAACAAGCCGAGGAGAGAATCCACAACCAGGCGCTGCGGCAGCGCCTCATCGCAGAGTTCGGCCAGCAGGCGTTCGCGAGCTCCGACGTCGAGGACGTGCTGAGCCGTGCCGTGGAGCTCGTCACGGTGGCGCTCAAGGCCGATTACTGCAACGTGCTCGAGCTCGATGAGAGCGCCAAGCAACTCCTGATCAAGACGGCGTCGGGCTGGCCAAGCGAGATGATGGCGCGCCGGACGGTGGCCATCCGCCCGGGCGGGCGCCTCGAATTCGTGCTGTCGCGCCGCGAGCCCCTCATCACCGAAGATCTGGCGAAGGACGAGCGATTCCCGGATTCGCCCCTCGTGCGCTTGGGCGTGCGCAGCGGCATCCAGGTCCCCATATTCGGAACGGCCGGAACGTTCGGAATACTCAGCGCGCACGCGCGCGCCGAGCGCCAATTCGGACTGGACGACGCAAGTTTCCTGCAGAGCGTGGCGAACATACTGGCGGTCGCGATCGAGCGCAGGAGCGCGGAGGAGCGCCTCGTGCGCCTCGCGCAATTCGACTCTCTCACCGGGCTCCCCAACCGGCACCTCTTTCACGACCGCCTGCTGAAAACCGTGGCGCACGCGCGGCGCAGCGGGCAACCCATGGCGGTGCTGTTCATCGACCTCGACCGCTTCAAGCTCGTGAACGACACCCAGGGGCACAGCGCCGGGGACAAGCTGCTCAAGGAAGCGGCCGACCGTCTTTCGCAGTGCGTGCGCAGCGGCGATACGGTGGGCCGGTTCGGCGGCGACGAGTTCGGCGCGATCGTGTCGGACCTCGCGAAGCCGGGGGACGCGGGTGTCGTTGCGCAAAAAGTCCTGGACGCCCTCGGCCGGCCGTTCAAGCTCGATTCGCACGACACCTATGTCAGCGCGAGCATCGGCATCACTCTGTTCCCGGCCGACGGCGACAACCCCGAAGCCCTGGTCATGAACGCCGACACCGCCATGTATCGCGCCAAGGAACAGGGCCGCAATACCTACCAGTACTTCACCCGCGAGATGAACGAGCGGGCGCTCGCGCGCGTGCGGATGGAGGCGGCGCTGCGCCGGGCGATCGATCAAAAGGAGTTCCTCCTCCACTACCAGCCCAAGGTGGCGCTCGAGAGCCGCCTCATCTGCGGTTTCGAGGCGCTGCTGCGCTGGCGGCATCCCGAGAAGGGTCTGATCCTCCCGGGGGAATTCGTTTCGGTTCTGGAGGACACGGGCCTGATCGTGCCGGTGGGCGAAAGGGTGTTGCGCGACGTGTGCGCGCAGATTCAGGAATGGCAGCGGGGCGGGCTCGCGGTATTGCCCGTGACGGTGAACCTCTCCGCGCGCCAGTTCCAGCAGAAGGATTTCGAGTCCATCGTGAGGCACATCCTGCGCGAAGCGGGCATCGATCCGTCGCTCGTCCAGTTCGAGCTCACCGAGTCTCTGCTGATGAGCGATCCTCAGGGCGCTGCGCGCACGCTGCGCGGGTTGAAGGACTCGGGGGTGAAGATCTCGGTGGACGATTTCGGCACGGGCTATTCGAGCCTCGCGTACCTGAAGCGTTTTCCGATCGACGCGCTCAAGATCGACCACTCCTTCATTCGCGACATCACAACCGATCCGGAGGACGCGATGATCACGCTCGCGATCATCGGCCTCGCGCACAGCCTCAAACTCAAGGTCGTGGCCGAAGGCGTGGAAACGCAGGAGCAGCTCGAGCTGCTCGCCGCGAACGGCTGCGACGAGATCCAGGGCTATTACTTCTCGGTTCCGACGACGGCCGAGGAGTGCGAGAAGATGCTGAGGGAAAACCGCCGCCTCGCCTGAAGCGGCCTCGCGCCCCGTTGCCGAGAGGCGTATCATCGCGGCTTCGTCCGCGGCCCCTCATGAGCGCAAGCCCCCTTCTCCTGCTCAAACCGCACACCCGCGACCTCGGCGGGTTTTCAGTGCGCAGGGTCCTCCCCGGGACGCCGCACCGCATGGTCGGCCCGTTCATCTTTTTCGATCACATGGGTCCCGTGGATTTCGCGGCAGGTAGCGGCATCGACGTGCGCCCCCATCCCCACATAGGCTTGGCGACGGTCACCTATTTGTTCGAAGGCGAAATCCTCCACCGCGACAGCCTCGGCACGGTGCAGGCGATCGCGCCGGGCGATGTCAACTGGATGACCGCCGGGCGCGGCATAGTCCATTCGGAGCGCACCGCGCCGGAGCTGCGCCGCACCGGGGCGCGCCTGCAGGGCCTGCAAACCTGGGTCGCGCTCCCGAAGAAGAACGAGCTCGCCGATCCCGAGTTCAGCCATCACCCCAAGGCGACGCTGCCGCGGATTTCCGCTCCCGGCTTGGAATTGCGTGTCGTCGCGGGTAGTGCTTTCGGCAAGCGCGCTCCGGTCCGGGTCTTCGCGCCGACGCTCTTCGTCGGCGTCGAAATCGACTCGGGCCGTGCGTTCGAGCTCGACGCGGAGCACGAGGAGCGCGCCGTGTACGCTCTCGAAGGCGACGTCACGGTTGCCGGAACGCGGCTGCCGCCGCAACACATGGCGGTCATCGGAAATCGGGATACGGTGCAGGTCAAGGCACTGACGCGCGCGCGCCTCATGCTCGTCGGAGGCACGAAGACGGACGGCGAGCGTCTCATCTGGTGGAACTTCGTCGCGAGCTCGCGCGAGCTCCTGGAGGAGGCGAAGCTTCGCTGGCGCGAGCAGCGCTTCGCGCGGGTTCCAGGGGACGACGAGTTCATCCCGCTTCCAGAGGCATAACAGGAAAGCAGCGTGCGCCGCGCGCCGACCTTCCGTTCCTCTCCGCCGAGCTCCCCCACGACCGATGCGTGATCCCACGCCCGTTCCAATTCACCTCAAGGACTACGCGCCGCCCGCCTTTCTGATCGAGACCGTCGAGCTCGACGTCGAGTTGTTCGAGGATCACGCACGCGTTCGCTCCCGTCTCAAGGGTTTACGCAATCCCGGGTCGGCCGATTCCGACGCACCGCTGGTGCTCGACGCAGAGGCGCTCGAATTCGAGTGGGCGAAGCTCGACGACCGGCCGCTCGCCGCCGGCGAATACGCGCTCGGAGACGCGCATTTCACCGTCGCGAAGGTTCCCGCGCGCTTCGTCCTGGAAACCGCATGCAGGATCACCCCGCGCAGGAACACCACGCTCACGGGCCTGTACGCGGCGGAGAACGGGTTCTTCACCCAGTGCGAGGCGGAAGGTTTCCGGCGAATAACGTACTTCATCGATCGGCCGGACGTGATGGCGAAGTATTCGGTGACGATACACGCCGACCGCGAGAAGTATCCGGTGCTGCTATCGAACGGCAACCTCGTCGCAAGGGGCGATGAAGCGGGTGCCCGCCAATGGGTGAAGTGGCAGGATCCTTTCCCCAAGCCTTGCTATCTTTTCGCCCTCGTCGCGGCGAAGCTGGACAAGCTCGAGGACCAATTCGTCACGCGCTCGGGCCGGCGCGTGCGCCTCGCGATCTACGTCGATCCGGGCAAGCTCGACCAGTGCGGCTTCGCCATGCAGGCGCTGAAGAAATCCATGAAGTGGGACGAGGACGAATTCGGCCTCGAGGTCGACCTCGACAATTACACGATCGTCGCCGTGGGCGACTTCAACATGGGGGCGATGGAAAACAAGGGCCTCAACGTCTTCAACACCAAGTACGTGCTCGCGCGGCCGGATACCGCCACCGACGGCGATTACCTCGGCATCGACCGCGTGATCGCGCACGAGTACTTTCACAACTGGACCGGCAACCGCGTCACCTGCCGCGACTGGTTTCAGTTGTCGCTCAAGGAAGGGCTCACCGTGTTCCGTGACCAGGAGTTCGGCGCGGACATCTACTCCCGGGCGGTCGAGCGCATCCGCGAGGTGCGCGACCTGCGCGGCGGCCAGTTCGCCGAGGACGCGGGGCCGATGGCGCATCCCGTGCGGCCGGCCTCCTACATGGAGATCAACAATTTCTACACGAGCACCGTCTACGAGAAGGGCGCGGAGGTCGTGCGCATGATCCGCACGCTGATCGGTTCGCGGAATTTCCGCAAAGGGATGGACCTGTACTTTGCGCGGCACGACGGGCAGGCGGTGACCTGCGACGATTTCGTGCGGGCGATGGCCGATGCCGCAGGCGCGGACCTCTCGCAGTTCATGCGATGGTACGACCAGGCGGGGACGCCGGTGCTGGAGGTCGCGGGCGAGTACGACGCCGACGCAAAACGCTACGTGCTCTCGGTCAAGCAGTCCTGCCCTCCCACGCCGGGGCAGGAAACGAAGCTGCCCTTTCACATCCCTTTCGCGGTCGGGTTGGTCGGACCGGACGGCCGCGATCTGCTCGCCGAAGGCACGCGCGTGCTGTCGGTGAAGCGGCCCGAGGAGCGCTTCGTTTTCGAAAATATCGTGGCGAGGCCCGTTCTTTCCCCGCTGCGCAATTTTTCCGCTCCGGTGATCGTCGCGCACGATTACACCGAGGCGGAGCTCACGCATCTCATGACGCACGACTCCGACGCCTTCAACCGCTGGGAGGCCGGTCAGCGGCTTGCGCTCGGCATCATGCTTCGCGGAATCGCGGCAGTGCAGGGCGCCCGTACGCTCGAAGTGCCGCGCAACTTCGCCGACGCGGCCGCGCGCGTGTTGGACGATTCATCGAAGGATCCCGCGTTCGCCGCCGAAATGCTCGCCCTGCCGTCGGAGAGCTATATCGCGGAGCAGGTGAAGGTCGTCGATCCGGACGCGATCCACACGGTGCACGACGAGCTGAGGCGGCGCCTCGCCGCCGCGCTCGGGGAGGAATTGCACGCGGTCTACCGCGCGCACGGAGGTGCGGGTCCCTACTCGCCCGATGCAGTCTCGGCCGGCAGGCGTGCGCTCAAGAACTCCGCGCTCGGGCTTCTCATGGAGCTCGACGATGCCGGCACGCGCGCGCTGTGCATGAAGCAGTTCGAGACCGCGGACAACATGACCGACGCGCTCGCGGCTCTTTGCCTGCTCGCCAATTGCGACTGTCCGGAGCGGGCGCGGGCGCTGGCTGCCTTCTACGACAAGTGGAAAACCGAGCCGCTCGTGGTGGACAAGTGGCTCGCGGTGCAAGCGACGACCCGGCTGCGCTCGGCACTTGCCGACGTGAAACATCTGATGGCGCACCCGGCGTTCAGCATCAGGAACCCCAACAAGGTGTATGCGCTGATCGGCGGATTCCGCGGCAACCAGGTGCACTTCCACGCAGCCGATGGTTCGGGCTACGCGTTCCTCACGGAGCAGGTGATTGCGCTCGACGCGATCAACCCGCAGGTGGCGGCGCGCATGGCGCGCGGATTCGACCGCTGGAAAAAGTTCGACGCCGGGCGCCAGGCGCACGCGCGCGCCGCCTTGGAGCGCCTGCGCGACGCGAAGGGTATTTCGAAAGGCGTGCTCGAAATCGTCACCCGGGCGCTGGCCTAGCGCCGCGCTACTTCCGGCCGCGCACCATCGCGACCTTGTCCTGCACGCGCACGTCGAATCGTGCCACGTTGACGACCATGCGCTGGTGCGTGCCGTCGCCGATCGGCTCCTTCTCGTCCGCAACCGAGACGCGGAACGTCACGGTGCGTCCTTCCAACTTCACAACCTCGACCTCCGCGCGCACGCGCATGCCCACCGGTGTCGCCGCGAAGTGGCGGATATCCAGGCGCGTGCCGAGCGACTGATGGCCTTCGGGCAACAGATGCTCGATCGCGGCGAGCGCCGCGGCCTCGATTACGTTGATCATCACCGGCGTGGCGAGCACATGCACGCGGCCGCTGCCGACGCGCGGCGCGGTGTGCTCCTCGCCCACGACCAGCTCCGAGACGCCCTTCAGGCCGGGCTTCAGATCGGCTGCAGCGTTCAACTGGTTCTCCAGCGTGCATAATAGCGCGCGGAGGAAACATCGATGAAACCCACTCTGAAGCCGGGCCTTGCCGTCACCAGAACAATCAAGGTCGACGAGTCCCGGGTCATCAATTTCATGGGCGAGGATTGCCGCGTCTACGCCACTCCGCGCATCATCAGCGACGTCGAATACACCTGCCGCGACTTTCTTCTCGGGCACCTCGACGCCGGAGAGGATTCCGTCGGCACCAAGGTCAACTGGGAGCACGTGGGCCCTGCGCTGCTCGGGGCCGAGATCACGATCTCCATCAAGCTGACGAACGTCGATGGCCGGCGCGTGAGCTTCGAGGCGGCGGTCGACGACGGCGCCGACGCGGTCGCGCGCGGCACCCACGAGCGCTTCATCGTCGACGTGCACAAGGTGCGCGAGCGGCTGCTCAAGAGGAAGGCGCAGCAGCGCGGCTGACATGCGGGTCGGCCTCCTCGGCGGCGGCGTCATCGCGAGGCTCTTCCTCGAGCACGCGAGGCGCGGCGAGATGGACAATGCGCAGGTCGTCGCGATAGCGGGGCGCAGCGAGGCTTCGCGCGGCAAGGCTCTCGCCCGCGAGTTCGGCGTGCCCTTCGTCGTCGGAGTGAAGCAGCTGATCGAAGCGCGGCCCGAAGTCGTCATCGAGGCCGCCTCGCACGTAGCCGTGCGCGAGCACGCCGAGGCGCTGCTCTCCAACGGTATCGCCGTCATCGTGCTCTCGGGCGGGGCGCTGTGCGACGACGAGCTGCGCGCCCGCCTCGAGCGCGCTTCGGCGAAACACGGCGCGCTCCTCTACCTTCCCTCGGGCGGAATCGGAGGCCTCGACGCGCTGAAGGCCGCCTGCGCAGCCGGCGTCGATGAAGTGAGTATCGCCGTCACCAAGCCGCCAGCGGCGTGGAAGGGCATTCCCTACGTGGAAAAGCTGAAGATCGACCTCGACCGGCTCTCGGGACCAGTGACGCTTTTCGAGGGCACGGCGCGCGAAGGCGTGCCGCACTTTCCCGCGAACGTCAACATCGCGGCGGTCCTCTCGCTCGCCGGCGTCGGCTTCGACCGCACGCG
>WNGC01000289.1_pt1 | contig 28171 bp, 28 predicted proteins | sample 5400051 | NCBI WGS metagenome assembly WNGC01 (sample SAMN13153368, study PRJNA577476) | soil metagenome | isolation source: 20 cm soil or saprolite under grassland replicate 2 | place: USA:California | collected 2016-06-15
CGCCTGAGCACCGGATGCTTGATGTCCGAGATGTCCCAGACCTGGACGCCCGAGAAATTGCCCTGAATGACATAGTTGCCGCGAAACGAGAGATCGGAGTTGATGAAGTTGAAGTCGCCCGGGTTCGTCTTGTTGAGAAAGGAGTCCGAGGGCGGCGTGGTCGATATGAGCTGCAAATTCCACAGGGCCTGGCCCGCGTCGAACCAACCGGCCTTGAGGCCGATGCGAGGATCCGGCGCAGTCGCAGCGCGTGTCGTTGCGGACGATGTGTTGTACGGTGACTGCCCGTGCGCGCTTGCGGCCCCGGCGAGCACCAGGAGAGCGGAGGTGGTCACGAAGATAAATCGAGATTTCACTGAGAGCTCCGTTTGAGATCGTCCAGCATGAGTGTCATACGATTGATTTCAGTGGTCTGGTCGGCGTTGACATCGGACGCGAACCGGAAGATCGGGCCATCCTGTGCCGCCCCCGGCACCGCGAGGAGCTGCTGCACCATCGTGATCGCACCCTGGTGGTGCTGAATCATGAAGGTCAGAAACAGCCGGTCGAACTCGGGCCCGCGCGCGGCATCGAGCTGCGCCATCTGTTCGGGGGTCAACATGCCCGGCATCAGCATCGGCTGGTCCATGCCCTGCATGATGTGCCCGCGCGGGTCGGCCGGCGGCACGTACTCGCCGTGCTCACGCAACCAGCGCTGGGCAAACGCGATTTCGTCAGTTTGGGCGACGACAATCCGCTCGCACAGCACGCGCACCGCGGGACTCGCGCCATGCGACGGCGCCCATTTGGCCATCTGAATCGCCTGTGCGTGGTGGCCGATCATGCCGGCGACAAAGTGGACGTCGGCGGGTGTGTAGTTCTTGGCCGTCTGCGCGGTGGACGCCCCGGCTGCTGACGCGGTAAGGGCCAAGACAAAAGCAATTGATCTCATCATTCCGGTATAAAGCTACCCCGAATAAGGCGCCTGACGAGCGTCCATTCCGCGGTTGAGAAATGAAACATGCGCACCGCTAGTTTATAGCATGGCCGTTTCGCCTCCGATCGAACCCATGCTCGCCAAGATCGCGGAGCAGGTCCCGCGGGACGGGGACTATTTGTTCGAACCCAAGTGGGACGGCTTTCGCGCGATCGTGTTTCGCGGCAAGGACGACGTCTACATCCAGAGCCGAGACCTGCGACCGCTGGATCGGTACTTCCCGGAGCTGCACGCGGTGTTGCTCGAGCAGTTGCCGAGCGGCGTGGTCGTGGATGGCGAGATCGTCATGCCCACGAAACACGGGCTCGATTTCGGTGGACTGCAGATGCGGCTGCATCCAGCGGCCTCGCGCGTGGAGAAGCTCGCCAAAGCTACTCCTGCTGCGTTCGTCGCCTTTGACTTGTTGGCATTAGGTCAGAAGAGTCTCTTGGACGTCCCGCAACAGGAGCGGCGTGTCGAGCTCGAGAAACTCTTCAAGAAAATGCGGCGTCCCCTGTACCTAACTCCGATGACACGCGACCGCGCTCTCGCCGTCGACTGGCTGCAGCGATTCGAGGGCGCGGGGCTAGATGGCGTGGTGGCCAAACCCGCTGGGGCGACTTATCAGCCCGGGAAGCGGGCGATGTTCAAGATCAAGCACGTGCGCACGGCGGATTGCGCCGTCGCGGGATTCCGCTGGCACAAGAGCGGCAAGGATGCCGTCGGATCGCTGCTGCTCGGGCTCTACGACGACGGTGGGACGCTGCAGCATGTGGGCGTCACGTCCGCGTTCACGATGGCGATGCGCAAACAGCTGGTGAAAGAGCTCGCGCCGTTGCGTAAAGACGCACTACCGCGTCACCCGTGGCGAAAGTGGGCGGATGTCGAGGCCGAATCGAGTCGGATGCCTGGCGGGCAAAGCCGCTGGAGCGCCGGCAAGGATCTGTCGTGGCAGCCGCTGCGCATCGCGCGCGTGTGCGAAGTGAAGTACGACCACATGGAAGGCGACCGCTTTCGCCACCCGCCAGTGTTTCTCCGCTGGCGACCGGACAAGAAGCCCAAAGACTGCCGTTACGACCAGCTCGAAGTCACTCCGGCTTACGAGCTGGAGAAGGTGTTCGGGGCCGGATCTTCTCGGGGACGTGTTGCAGGTTGATTCGAATCCGATACCACGCGGATGACCGGCCGCGCATCTGATCAACCAGGACGTCAGCCGGCTGGAGTAGTTTGGCAATGCGAGGGTGCCGCTTCTTCCATTGCGACAGCCCCGCGAGCGCTTCCCGCTTATCCTTGCCGCGGCTGACCTCGATCAGCGGAAACTTCGGGACCCGCACCCCGCGAGCCTTCGACGGTTGCACCCGCGGGGGCTCACCGGGCTGCTTGCGGTAGTGCGGCGGCCAGGGCGCGTCGCCCATTCCCTCCTTCTCCTGGCGGACCGACAGCTCGAGCAGCTGCTCCAGCGATCCGGCGTGATCGTCCATCGCCGCATGTCGATCACCGACCTCCGCAAACCGCCGCGGCATCGTGCCGAGCGTGAAATCAGCGGGATCGGCGACATCGACCTCATCCCAGCTGAGCGGCGCTGAGACCCGCGCATCCGGGACGGGCCGGATGGAGTAGGCTGAAGCGACGGTTCGGTCCTTCGCGTTCTGGTTGTAATCGAGAAACACGCCTTGTCGCTCTTCTTTCCACCATTTGCTTGTGGCGAGCCCCTTGCCCCGCCGTTCCACCTCACGGGCCAGCGCCAATGCGGCGCGGCGCACCTCATCAAACCCCCAGTGGCGCTGGATGCGGACAAAGAGATGCATGCCGCGCGATCCTGACGTCTTAGGCCAACCAACCAGACCCAGCTCCTCGAGCACCGCCCGAGCGATCTGCGCCACTTGCCGTACCTGCGGCCACTTGATACCGGGCACCGGGTCGAGATCGACCCGCAGCTCATCGGGATGATCGAGGTCCTCGGCGCGGACCGGATGCGGGTGCAGCTCGAGACAGGCGAGGTTCGCGAGCCAGGCCAGAGCAGCGGGCGTACGCGGCACGACCTCGTCGGCGGTGCGGCCGGAGGGAAAGCGCAACGTAACCACTTCGATCCAGGGTGGCCGAGACTCGGGCGCACGCTTTTGATAGAACGACGGAGCGTTGATCCCATTCGGGAACCGGACGAGCATGTTGGGGCGCCCGCCGGCGCCCCGCAGCGCGCCGTCTGCAACGGCCACGTAATAGTTGACGAGATCGAGCTTGGTGTACTTCGGCTTTGGAAACAGCACCTTGTCCGGGTTCGAGATCGTGACCTCGTGACCCCCAAGGTGAAGCGTCGCGGGCTCCCCCGCGCTCATTTAGGACGTGGGCGTGGGATCACAGCGATCGATTCCGGAAACCACGCTTCCGCGCATACGGGAGCTCCCGGTTGATAGCGCGAGGTGACGGTGTCGAGCATGGCCGTGATCATGCACGTCATCGTGCTGTTGAAGCGATTGCTGGCGGCGGCGGCGACCCATCGATCGCGCCACAGCGAGATCCACACGGAGACCTTGTTGGGATCGAACGTAACGTCAGTGGCCAGGAACGTCGTGACCGGCCGGCCGGAGTTGGCAACCGCCAGCGACTCGACACGCGCCACGTCCAGCAACGCGGCTTTCATGGCCAACACCGCTTCTCGACGCGACGCGAACCGCTGGTAGTTCGCGCTCGACATGACGTCGCCCGTATCTCCGCTCATGACCCTGAGATACGTGGCGACTTGGCCCGCCCGCTGCCGGAGTGGTCGAAAGGCCGCCACCAGGCCGGCGACCACCAGCGCACCCAGCACGATATAGAGAATGACTCGTTTCATGGCGGCAATATTGGAAGCGGTGTTTGCCTGTCAACGGCCAGAAACTCCACGTCACCAGTCTCCACAGAGTACTCGGCGCCAACAATCAACAGGCCGTCTCGCTCGATCCGCTGCTCGAGCAGAGCGGATCCGTGCCGCAGCTGATGGACCGAGGCGCGCACGTTCGCGCGAATCGCCTCGTGCGCGAGTTTCACAGCGTCCCGCGCAAGGGGAGTTCCGAGTAACGGCTCGACGGCGGGCCGGATCCGGCCTACGATCGCACGGAGGTTAGGCGACTGATTGGCCTGCGGTTGGCGGAGCTCCTCGAGCGTCGCCGCGACAGCGCCGCATTGGGTGTGTCCCAGAACCACCGCCAGACGCGTTTCGAACCGCTCGACGGCAAACTCCACGCTGCCGATCTGTGAAGGCGCGACGATATTGCCCGCGACCCGAATGACGAAGAGGTCTCCAAAGCCCTGGCCAAACACCAGCTCCGCGGGAACGCGTGAATCGGAGCAGCCGAGCACGATGGCGAATGGTTGCTGGGCCGTGCTGGGACGGCCCACCGGGCCGTGGCCGCTTTCGACAAATCGCCGGTTGCCCTCCCGCAGGCGTGCCAGCACCTCCTGCGCAGGAATCATCAGCGCGGCGGAGGGGTTCCTTGCGCCTTCTGCAGGCTGTCGCCGACCATGCGCGCGATCTGCTCCCCCCAGGTCTCGCCCGCCGCCATGCTCTCCTTGAAGATCGTTGGTTGGGCGGCCGTCAAGCGTTGACCGATCGGCGAGGTGTAGAACCGGACGAGCTCCTCGAGCTCGCTCTGCGTCAGATGCGAGGCGTAGATCGGCACCAGCATGTCAATGAGCTGCGTGGTGTCGCGCCGCGCGTGCGCGAGAAAGGCGTCCCAGAAGGCGGCGGGGATCTGCGGGCTGCTCTGTCGTTGGGAAGCGATCATGGATTCGAGATTGCCGAGCATCAGCCTGGTTGCGCCACTGGCGGCAAGCAGCTTCCGGGCCGAAGCGGCGGCGGCAACATCGGCAGGACGACTCGGCTGCGCTTGGCCGTGTGCGGTCGAGGCAATGACGACAAGACCGCAGAGCGCGGCGAGAACGGCACGTTTCATAGCTTGCTCCTGATCAAACGAGAAGTGCACCGCCGAGGTCAGGGGCTCGACTGCGCCCGCCGCCGCGAGACGATCATACGTACGATGAGCACGCCAATCGCAATTCCGATCACCCAGCCGAAGATCGCACCCGTGCGACCGGCACGATCGGTGGACGACAGCCAGTTAGTCTCGCCTTTGAGGGAGCCGAGGACCGAGTTGAGGATGGTCAGACCCTCCGCAGCTCGCGCGCTGGGCCCGGCAACGATCACTTGAATCGCCTCGCGCCGCAGCGGCACCTGGGCGGTGTAGACGGTGATCGCCGTGCCGGTCCGCCCCGTGTCGGTCCGGATCGCGTCGATGTCGAGGCCCTTCCATTTCACGCTCAGCAGCTGGGACTGGCGGGGTAGATCCGCCGGCTTCAGATGTTCGCGACCCAAGGTTGCGTGCATGCGCTGGACGCAGAGCACGAACGCGCCGTGTGATGATTGGGACCCCTCTCCCGCCCAACAGCCGACCACGTCCTTCCCTCCCGCAAACTCCGCCGGAATGGCGACGAAATCCTCGGGCAGGCTCATGACGTAGCCGAGCTCGGCGTTCGTCGTGGCTTGCAGCACCAGCAGGATGGCATAAATGAACATGGTTGGGCTCAGACCAGGGATTTGGCGTCCGCGAGCGGTAGCCCGAACGCCTCGGCTACGCCCGGGTACACGACCTTGCCTTCCACGACATTCAGCCCCAGGAACAGGCTGGCGTCCTGTTTACACGCGGCTTGCCAACCCAGCCGCGCGAGCCTCTTGGCATAGGGAAATGTGGCGTTCGTTAGCGCCAAGGTGGACGTGCGCGGCACGCCACCCGGCATATTCGCGACGGCGTAATGAATGACGCCGTCCACGACATAGATCGGCTGATCGTGCGTCGTGGGTTTCGTGGTTTCGATGCAGCCGCCCTGATCCACCGCCACATCCACGATGACCGATCCCTGCTTCATCAGCTTGAGATCGGCGCGCTTGACCAGACGCGGCGCCTTCGCGCCGGTGAGCAGTACCGCGCCGATCACGACATCGGCCTTGGCCAGCTGCTCGAGCACGTTATGACGGTTGGAGTAGAGCAGGTCAACGTTCGGCGCCAGGACATCGGAGAGGTAGCGCAGGCGGTCCAGTGAGATATCGAGGAGCGTGACGTGGGCGCCCAGCCCCGCGGCCATCTTCGCCGCATTGGTCCCCACGACGCCACCGCCGAGGATCAGGACTTCCGCAGGGAGCACCCCCGGCACCCCGCCGAGCAGAATCCCATATCCACCGAAGACCTTCTCGAGGTACTTCGCGCCTTCCTGGACGGCCATGCGACCCGCGACCTCGCTCATCGGCGTGAGCAGCGGCAGCTCCTTAGTCGGCAACTCCACCGTCTCATAGGCGATCGCGACGCAGCCCGACTTGATCACGGCTGTGGTGAGGGGCTCCGACGCAGCAAAGTGGAAATACGTGAACACGACCTGCCCTCTGCGAAGCCGGGCCCATTCCGGCTCGATCGGCTCCTTGACCTTCAGGATCATCTCGGATTTCGACCACACCGCATCGGCGGAGGGGACGATCTCCGCGCCCGCCGCGCGGTAGGCATCGTCGCTGAAGCCGGAGCCGAGGCCTGCCCCCTGCTCCACCAGGACTGCGTGCGCGTCGCTGGCGAGCGACTCGGCGCCGGCCGGCACGAGCGCCACGCGATGCTCCGCAGTCTTGATTTCCTTGGGCACGCCGATGATCACGGTTTGCCTCCGTTGGGGCCCAGCGACACCACTGTCTGCCGCTCCGGCGCGAAGAACTCTTCGGCGAAGCCCGATACCTCGTCGGCGGTCAGTGCTTCCACGGTGCGCAGGACCTCATCCAGGCTGCGATACTGCTCGCCGTAGACGGCCGTGCTCGCCAAACGATACATCCGGGACGTGGGGCTCTCCAGCGACAGCATCAGCTGCCCGAGGGTCTGCTGTTTCGCGTCCTCGAGTGCCTCCCCCCGGAGGCCTTCTTTCGCCATGCGCGCAAACTCGCCCCGGATCGCCTCGGCCGCTTTTTCGGAACGGCCGGGTTGCGTCCCCACGTAGACGCCGGCCATCCCGACCGCCCGATAGAACGACGCGAAACTGTAAATCGCGTACGCCAGGCCGAGTTCTTCGCGGATGCGCTGGAACAGCCGGCTCGACATGCCACCGCCGAAGATGTTGGACAGCACCAGCAGGCCGTACTTCCTGAGGTCCGCGTATGGGATCGTGTCGGTTGCGAAGACGATGTGGGTCTGCGCGGTGTCCTTCTCAAACGTGCGGGTGGCGCCGCGGACGGCGGGAGGCACGGGTGGCACCGGCGGCGGCGGCTGGTCCACCGCAGCTTCCCCATCGAACCACCCTTGCGCCTCCACTTCCTTCAACAGCGCGTCGTGGGTCAGGTTGCCCGCCGCGGCGATGACACAATTGCCGGGGAAATAAGCACGGGCGTGGAGGTGCTTCAGGTCCTCGGCCGACAGTGCGGTTACCGTCTCCTTGGTCCCGAGAATCTGGAAGCCGTAGGGATGGGTCGGCCACATCGCTTCGTACGTCAGATCGAAGACTTCGTCATCCGGTGTGTCTTCGACCGTGCTGATTTCTTCGAGCACCACCTGGCGCTCGAGCGAGAGATCGCTGTCGCGCAGTATCGGCCGGCGCACGATGTCGGTGATCACGTCCAGCGCGCGCGGCAGGTCGGCGTCGAGCACGCGGGCGTGGTAGGCCGTTGCGTCACGGGACGTATAGGCGTCGAGCGATCCACCGCGGGACTCGAGGGAGAGCGCGATTTGTTGCGCCGTGCGCCGCTCGGTGCCCTTGAACACCATGTGCTCGAGCAAGTGCGAGACGCCCATTTTTGGTCGCAGCTCGTGCGCGCTCGCGGTGCGCACCCAGACGCCGATCGCGACCGACCGGACGCTGGGCTGGCGCTCGCTGAGCACGGTCACACCGTTGGGGGCGGCCGTGCGGTGGATTTCCCGGTCGAGGCGAACTGTCTCTAGCGTGGGGGCCACGGGGGGGCGGGGCTAGTTCTTCTCGATCAGCGCTTTCCGCGACAACCGCATGCGACCGCGCTCGTCCACCTCGAGCAGCTTCACCTTCAGATGGTCGCCCTTTTTGACGACATCCTCGGTCTTTTCCGTGCGACCGTGCTGCAGCTCGGAGATGTGGAGCAGCCCCTCGACTCCCGGGATGATCTCGACGAACGCGCCGAAGGCGGTCGTGCTCTTCACGACGCCCTCGTAGACCTTCCCCACCTCGGGCTCCTGGACGATGCCCGACACCATGTCGCGCGCCCGTTCGGCGGCTTCGCCGACGCCGGCGATCGTGACCAACCCCGAATCGTCCACGTTGATCTCGGCGCCCGTCTGCTCCTGAATGCCGCGAATCGTTTTGCCCTTGGGGCCAATGAGGTCGCCGATCTTATCGGGACGGATCTGAATGGTGATGATGCGCGGCGCGTATTTCGAGAGCTGCGAGCGCGGCTCGGGCATCGCCTGCTGCATGATGTCGAGGATGTGAATGCGCGCCTTGCGCGCTTTCTCGAGCGCCTGGCCGATCACGCTCCAGTCGAGCCGCTCGATCTTGATGTCCATCTGAATCGACGTCACGCCGTCGCGCGTCCCCGCGACCTTGAAGTCCATGTCGCCGAGATGGTCCTCGGTGCCGAGGATGTCCGTGAGGATCGCGGTGCGGCCGCCTTCCGCGATCAACCCCATCGCCACACCCGCGCACGCCGACTTCACCGGGACGCCGGCGTCCATCAGGGCGAGCGAACCGCTGCACACCGTCGCCATGGACGACGAGCCGTTCGATTCGAGGATCTCGGAGACGATGCGGATCGTGTAGGGGAACTGTTCGTACGGCGGCAGCACTGCCTGCAGCGCCCGCTCTGCCAGCGCGCCGTGGCCAATCTCGCGGCGTGACGTGCCCCGCACCGGCTTCACTTCACCGGTGGAGAACGGCGGGAAGTTGTAGTGCAGCATGAACGACTTCGTCGTCTCCTGCGCGACGTCGATCGAGTCGATACGCTGCTCGTCGTCCGTGGTGCCCAGCGTGACCGTCGCGAGCGCCTGGGTCTGGCCGCGCGTGAAGAGCGCCGAGCCGTGCGCGCGCGGCAGCCAGCCGACCTCGCAGGTGATCGGCCGGACGGTGTCGAGATCGCGCCCGTCGACGCGCTCGCCGGCCGTCAGCACGCGCTCGCGCATCGTGTTGTATTCGATCCCTTCGATGACTTCCACGATCTCGCGCAGCTTGTCGGGGAATTCCTCGGCGAGTTGGTCGCTGATCGTGGCCTTCATTGCGCTGAGTGCCTGGGTCCGTTCGGCCTTCTCCGCAAGCGTCAACGCTTCTTCGACGCGCGGCTCGGCGAGCTCCTTCACGCGCGTCACCAGCTCCGCCGGCGGCTCGGCCTTGGTCCATTCGAGCTTGGGCTGCCGTACCGCTTCGACGACCTGATCGGCGACTTCGAGCAGCTCCTTGATGCCCTTATGCGCGACCTCGAGCCCCTTGATGATCTCCGCCTCGGTGAGCTCGAGCGCGCCGCCTTCCACCATCACGATCGAGTCACGCGAGCCGGAGACGGTCAGGTCGACATCCGAGAACTCGAGCTGCTGGAACGTCGGATTCAGAATCCAGGCGCCTTCCACGCGCCCGACCCGCACCGCCGCGATCGGCCCGTTCCATGGCACCTTGGAGATCGAGAGCGCGGTCGACGCGGCCACGACGCCGAGGACGTCGGCGTCGTTTTCCTGATCGGCCGAGAGGACGTAGACGAAGACCTGCACTTCGTTCTTGAAGCCTTCGGGAAAGAGCGGCCGGACCGAGCGGTCGATGACGCGGGCGGACGTGACTTCTTCGTCGGAGGGCCGGCCTTCGCGCTTCAAAAAGCCGCCGGGGATCTTGCCGGCGGCGTAGGCCTTCTCGCGGTATTCGACGGTCAGGGGAAAGTATGGAAGGTTGGCCACGTTTTCGGAGACCGTCACCGCGGCCAGCACGGCCGTCTCGCCAAACTGCACGAGACACGATCCAGCGGCCTGTTTGGCCAGTCGCCCCGATTCGATTTTCAGGGTCCGGCCGGCGAAATTTGTTTCTACGCGCTTCACTGCGTTGCCTGTCTAGAGCACTGGTAAACACGCGGAGCGCCCCGGTGCTCTTCCCGGGGCGCCCAGCGCGACGCCTTGCACGGCTTAATGTCGGAGACCGAGCTCCTCGATGAGCTGCCGGTACTTCGCAAGATCGGTGCGCTTCAAGTACTCCAGCAGGCGGCGCCGGCGGCTGACCATGCGCAGCAGGCCCCGTTGCCCGTGGATGTCCTTGGCGTGGACCCGGAAGTGCTCGGTGAGGCTGTTGATCCGCTCGGTGAGCAGCGCGACCTGGACCGGGCTCGACCCGGTGTCCCGCTCGTGCAGCCCGTGTTTCCTGACCGGCGTCGTCTTGTCGTACATCGTCCCTGTTCCCTAATCGTTGGAAGCGCCGTAGGTTAACCGGCTTGCACCTCTTTGTAAAGTGACTCACGCCGCTACCGACCTCGTCGGCCGCACGCTTGGCCCCTATACCCTGGAGCGCCTCCTTGGCCAGGGCGGGTTTGCCTGGGCGTTCGTCGGCCGGGAAGCCGACGGGACGCCGGTCGCGATCAAGGTCCTCAAGCCGCGCTACGCCGGCGATGCCCAGTTCGAGAGCCGGTTTCGCAACGAGAGCGAGACGGCGGCGAAGCTCGAGCACCCCAACATCATCCGCATTCGCTCCGTCGCGAAGACCCGCGAGCACGTCTACTTCGCCATGGACCTCTGCGCCGACAGCTTGGGGGCGCGCATCGCGCGCGAGGGACCGCTGCCCGAGGAGGATATTCTCCGCCTGGCGCGCGACATCGCGGCGGCACTCGAGTTCGCGCACCAGCAAGGCGTCATTCACCGCGACTTGAAGCCCGACAACGTGCTCATTCGCTCCGACGGCGCCGCCGTACTCACCGACTTCGGCATCGCGCGTGCGGTCTCCGGCTACGTCGCGTCCACCGGCGTGAACATGACGATCGGCACGCCGCACTATTTGTCCCCGGAACAGGCGCAAGGCCGGCCGCTCGACCCACGGGTGGACTTTTACGCGCTGGGCGTGACCCTCTACAAGGCCGCCACGGGTGAGGTGCCATTCAGCTCGAACGACTGGTTCGAGCTGGCGCGCATGCACGTGGAAGATCCGCCGCCGTCGCTCCGCCGCAAACGTGCCGAGCTGTCGAAGCGGTTCGAACGGGTGGTGATGAAATGTCTCGCCAAGCACCCCGACGACCGCTATGCCAACGCCGCCGAGTTGGGCGCGGATCTGGACGAAGTCGAGCAGAAGCGCAGGCCGTCGCTCCCGGTGGGCACGGCGCCGATGGGAACGGCGCAATCCGAGGCGCTGCCCGATCCACGGACCCGCCGGCACACCTGGCTGGTCCTTGCGAGCGTGGGTGTGGGACTGCTGCTGCTGGTGGGTTTGGTGGTGCGGCTTATGCGCTGAACAGCTTTCGGACTGCAGCGACTATCCGCGTAAACAAAGCGACCTTCGGGGCACGTGCTGCGGGAAACGGGAAACGAGAAACGGGAAACGTCCCGACGACTCTCTCAACCGCCCTTCGTAAATCGGTTTCATGTCGCTTTGGGAACGGACGCCCCGCCACTTGCACATCAAAGCCGGGACCGGCTTCACTTGCCTTCAGCTCGACGACTCCGGGATGCGCGCTTTCAATGACGTCCATGATCGGCCGTAACGTTTCCCGTTTCCCGTTTCTCGTTCCCCGATAGTATTCGGCGGTCACTGCGACCACGAATTGTTCCGCAGTCATTTCACCGGCGAGATAGGCGGCCAGCGGGTCAGCGGAAGAGGCGGAGGACATCGTTGCTCAAGGCGACGACCATGATCGCCAGGACGACAAGCATGCCCAGCTGGGTGAGTCGCAGCCGCAGCTGCGGTGAGAGTGGGCGGCGGCGAATGCCTTCGGCGATGAGGAACATCGCGTGCCCGCCGTCCAGCACCGGAATCGGCAGCAGGTTCAGCACCGCGAGACTGATGGAGAAGAACGCGAGAAAGCTCAGGAATTGCACGAGGCCGAGGCGCGCAGCCTGTCCCGAGACCTGGGCGATCGTGATCACGCCTCCCACTTCCCGGACCGACGCGCGACCCAACACGAGGCGCTTGATGCTCCCGACCATCACGACAACGGTGCTCGCGGTCTGCGTCGCCCCGTCCACAACCGCCTGGCCCACGGAAATGCGCCGGTTGACCACAAAGCCGCCCTCGGCGCCGATGTAGCCGAAGGTCTTGGGTCGGGGAGATTGACTATCCGCCTCGGTTTCGGGGCGGGGGGTCACGCTGAGCTGCACGATCGAATCCCCGCGCAGCACACTGAGCGCAATCGGCCGCTCCGCGTTGACCCACAGTTTGTGGATGAGATCGCTCCACGACCGCACGGTGTCGCCGCCGGCGCGCACGACCAGGTCGCCAGGTTTGAGACCGGCCCGTTTCGCGGGCTCGCCCGGCAACACCTTCCCAATCCGCGCCGGCATGAGCGGCTCCACTCCCCAACGCGCGAGCGCGAGCCGGGCGTTGTCGTCGCGCGGCGCGGTGAACCGAATCGTGCCCTTCCCTGCCACCTGCAGCAGCACCGTTCCCGTATCCCGGAGCAGATGCATCTGCACGTCCTCCCAGCTCCGGACGGTATCGCCGTTGATGATAGTGATGCGGTCGCCGCGCTGGAGTGTGGCGAGGGCTGCCGCACCCGGGGGCAGCCGGCTGACCAGTACCGTGTCGATCCGGGTCGTGGGTCGCGTGGGATTACCTACCGCAATGCCGAGCCCCGTGTAGATCACAAATGCGAGAATCACGTTCATAGTGACGCCCGCCAGGATCACCGCCATCCGCGCCCAGAGCGGCTTCTTGTCGAACGCGCGCGCCGGATCGATCGGGACGTTGGCTTTGCCACCTTCGAGCTCGCCCGCCATCCCTTCTTCTTCGAGGCCCGCCATCTTCACGTACCCGCCGAGCGGGATCCACGAGATCCAGTACTCCGTCTCGCCACGACGCCAGGCGATGAGCGGCTGCCCAAATCCCAGCGAAAAGCGCAGCACCTGAATGCCGACGGCTTTGGCGACGATGAAATGCCCGAATTCGTGTACCGAGATCAGCACACCCAGCACGACGATGAGCGACGCGATCGTCAGGAGCACGCGATCTCCTGCGCGAGATGCCGCGCTTCGGCGTCCGCCGCCAGCACATCCTCCAGGGAAGCCCCGGCTCCTGACTCCCGGCTCCCGGCTCCAAGGACTCGCTCGATGATCTCCGCAATGCGCCCGAAGGGAATGCGCTCTTCGAGAAAGAGCTGCACCGCAATTTCATTCGCCGCGTTGAAGCGCGCCGGCGCCGTGCCGCCGAGCCGCGCCGCCTCGCGGCCAATGACGTAGGCCGGGAAGCGATCCGGTTGTACCGCCTCGAACGTCAGGGCGCCGGCCGCAACGGGATCGAAGCGGCGCACGCCCAGATCCGGCACGCGATCGGGGTAGGTCAAGGCATACAGAATCGGCAGCTCCATCGTCGGAAAGCCCACCTGCGCGAGCACCGAACCGTCCACGAACTCCACGAACCCGTGAATCACCGACTGCGGATGAATGACCACGTCGACCCGGGTGTACGGAACGTCGAACAGAAAATGCGCTTCGATGACCTCGAGCGCCTTGTTCACCAACGTCGCCGAATCGACCGTGATCTTCTTGCCCATGGTCCACGTCGGATGGTTGAGGGCTTCCGCGACCGTCGCCCGGGAGACACGCTCCGGCCCCCACGTGCGGAATGGACCGCCCGACGCGGTGAGAATGAGACGCGCGAGCTCGGCCGGCTGCCGGCCGGCCACGCATTGCAGCACGGCGCTGTGCTCGGAATCGACCGGCACGATCTCACCGCCGCCCTCCCGCGCCGCCTGCGCAACCAGCTCGCCCGCCATCACCAGCGTTTCCTTGTTCGCGAGCGCGACCCGTTTGCCGGCACGCAACGCGGCGAGCGTCGCCTCGAGCCCGGCGGAACCCACGATGCCATTCACGACGATCTTCACGTCGGGATGCGTCGCGGCTTCGACGAGGCAGGCAGTACCCTTCCCCCGTCCCCCCTCCCCCGTCCCCCCACCATTCACCAGGCCGACGAATGCCGGCCGCCAGTCCTTCTCCTGTTCGGCGAGCAGATCGCGATTGGAGTGCGCCGTCAGCGCGACGACCCGAAACCGCTCCCGTTGCCGGGACAAGACTTGGAGAGTCGATCTCCCGATCGACCCGGTCGAGCCCAGGATCGCGACGCCGACGCTCATATCATCCCGAACATGCGATACAATCCTGCCGCCGTAGGGATCACGAAGTACAGCGAGTCGAGTCGATCGAGCACGCCGCCGTGACCGGGAATGAGTGCCGAGGAGTCCTTGAGGCCCGCTTCCCGCTTGAACAGCGATTCGGCGACGTCGCCGACCTGGCCGACAATGGAGACGGCGAGACCAAACAGCAACAGTTGTCCGGCGCTGAAGCTCCAGCCCTCTCGGTTCAGGACGAATTTGCCGAGCGCGAGTGCCGTGATCACGCCCCCGAGGGTACCGCCGACCGCGCCGGCATGCGTCTTCTTCGGGGACAGCACGGGAGCGAGGTGGGGTCCCCCGCCGGCCGTGCCCACCACCATCGCGGCCGTGTCGCAAATCCAGGTAATGACCAGCGGGAACAGCGTCAGGAGGACATATGCCACGGGCCGGATGGCGGCGTCGCTGGCGTGCCGGATCGCGATCAGAAAGGCCAGCATACCTGACGCGTAGAGGCACCCGAACAGCGTAATCGAGACGCTGGTGAGCGGCCGGCGGGTCGGTCCGCGCCGTGCCATCGCGATTGCGAGTGTGAGCATCAGCCACATGGCGCCAAGATAGAGCGCGGGCTCGGCCCAGCGAGTCTCGGAGCCTTTCGCCCAGTAGGCGAGGAGTGGAATCGCCGCCGCCGCGAGCCAGCCGGTCCGCTCCAGGGCCTCGATGCCCTGGCGGCGTCCGAAGTCATAAATCTCGCGGGCGCCCAGCACCCCCAGCAGCGCTAGCGTCGCTGCCAGCCACCAGCCGCCCAGCCAGATGATGCCGATCACGAGCGGAATGGCGACCGCGGAGACGGCGATGCGCTGCACCAGGTTTTGCGAGGGCATCAGGACGCGGTGACTTTGCCGAACCGCCGGTCGCGGCGCTGATAATCGAGAATCGCATCGCGCAGGGTGCGGCGGTTGAAATCCGGCCACAGCACCGGGGTGATGTACAGCTCCGTGTAGGCCAGCTGCCAGAGCAGGAAGTTGGAGAGCCGCTGTTCGCCGGACGTCCGGATCAGCAGGTCGGGGTCGCCCCACGGCGCGGTGTAGAGCTTGGCGCGGATCGCCTCTTCGTCGATGTCTTCGAGCTTCTTGGTGCCCTTCAGCACTTCCTCCGCGAGCAGTTGCGCCGCCCGCGCGATCTCGCCGCGCGATGAGTACGAGATGCAGAGGTTGAGGGACAGCTTGTCGCCGCCCGCCGTCTCGCGCTCGACACGCTCGACAGCGGCGCGCCCGCCCGGAGTCAGCCGGCTCCGGTCGCCGAGCACGTGCACCCGCACGCCTTGTCCGCGGAGCTCGGCGACTTCTTGTGCGATGTATTCCTCCAACAGATCCATCAGCGCCGAGATCTCGGGCGCCGGGCGGTTCCAGTTTTCTTCCGAGAAGGCGAACAGCGTCAGGACCTCGACCCCTTCCGCAATCGCTCCCTCGACGGCTTCCCGCACCGCCTTCATCCCCGCGCGATGGCCGAACGGCCGCGGCAGCCGGCGTTCGTTCGCCCAGCGGCCGTTGCCGTCCATGATGATCGCGACGTGGCGGGGGATCGGTCCTGGCAACATCAGACTTCCATGATCTCGGCTTCTTTGGCTTTCACGGCTGCATCGACCGCCTTGAGATGCTCGTCGTGCACCTTCTGCACTTCCTTCTCGGCGTGCTTCTGATCGTCCGACGAGACGTGCTCGGTCTTCTTGATCTTGTTCATCGTCTCGGTGCGCGCGTGCCGGATGGCGACGCGACCCTCTTCGGCGAACTTGTGCACGACTTTGACCAGCTCTTTGCGTCGTTCTTCCGTCAGTGGCGGAATCGGAATGCGGATGATGTTGCCGTCGTTGGAGGGCGTGAGCCCCAGGTCGGATGCGAGAATCCCCTTCTCCACCGCCTTCATCAGGCTCTTGTCCCACGGCTGAATCGTCAGGAGCTTGGGCTCCGGCGCGGCGACGCTCGCCACCTGGGTCAGCGGCATTTCATTCCCGTACGCCTCGACCCGCACGAGGTCGAGCAACGCCGTCGTCGCCTTCCCCGTGCGGACCGTGGAGAATTCGCGCTTCACCGCCTCGACCGCTTTGTCCATGAGCTGCTTCGCGTGCTTGACGTGATCGCTCAGCGGAGTCATTGGACGATCGTGCCGACGCGCTCACCGGCCAGAACTCTCGCCGTCGCGCCGGGCTGGTTGATGTTGAACACCACGATGGGGAGCTTGTTCTCTTTGCACAACCCGAAGGCGTTGGCGTCCATCACCGCGTAGCCGTTCACCAGCGCTTCCTGGAACGTCAGCGTCGGCAGGAACTTCGCGGCGCGGTCTTTCTTGGGATCGGCGGTATAGATCCCGTCCACGTTGGTCGCCTTGAGAATCACTTGCGCCTCGATCTCCAGGGCGCGCAGCACCGCGGCGGTGTCGGTGGAGAAATAGGGATTGCCCGTCCCGCCGGCGAAGATCACCATCCGCCCCTTGTCGAGATGCCGCACGGCGCGGCGGCGGATGTACGGCTCCGCCAGCTCCTCCATCCGGATCGCCGTCATGACGCGCGTGTCCACGCCCTTCTTCTCGAGAATGTCCTGCAGCGCGAGCGCGTTGATGACGGTGGCGAGCATCCCCATGTAGTCCGCCGAGACGCGATCCATGCCCTGCTCGCTCGCGGCCGTGCCGCGGAGGATGTTGCCGCCGCCGATCACCAGACCGAGCTGCACGCCGGTCGCCGCCACCGATTTCAGCTCATCGGACAGGCGCTCGATGACGGCGAAGTCGATGCCGGAAGCTCGCCCACCCGCGAACGCCTCTCCCGACAGTTTGAGGAGCGCGCGCTTGTAGGCGAGCTTCTGGCTCACTCAGTTACCTCCGAGCTCGAAGCGCACGAACCGCCGTACCTCGACCTTCTCGCCGGTCTTGCCGGACAACTCCTTCACCAGATCGCCGACGGACCGCTTGTCGTCCTTCACGAATTTCTGCTCGAGGAGGACGTTCTCCTCGTAGAACTTCTTCATCATCCCATCCACGATCTTGGCGCGCATGTTCTCGGGCTTCTTTTGCTCCGCGACCTGCGACTCATAGACCCGCCGTTCGCGCTCGACCACGTCGGCCGGCAGGTCCTCGATGCGGACCGCCAGTGGCTTCGTGGCCGCGACGTGCACCGCGATCTCCTTCGCCAGCGCCTTGAAGTCGTCCGTGCGCGCCACGAAATCCGTCTCGCTGTTCAGCTCGACGAGCACGGCCACCGAGCCGTCATGGTGCACGTACGATCCGATCCATCCCTCCGACGCTTCGCGCCCCGCGCGCTTCTCCGCCTTGGCCGCGCCCTTCTTGCGCAGAATGTCGACGGCCTTATCGAGATCACCGCCACACTCCTGCAGCGCGCTCTTACAGTCCATCATGCCCGCCCCAGTCCGGGCGCGGAGCTCGGCTACGAGTTTCGTCGGAATCTCTTTCACAGAAGTCATTGCGTCCTTTCCCTTTCACGTCCTCATAAAAACGCCGCCCTCGCGCCGTGAAGCCCGGGGGCGGCGGTCGGTTGTTCAGCACACAGAGTTGTTACGACTCGCCCCCGCTAACGGGCTCTGCCGGGGCGGGCGCTTCTTCCGTCTTCATCCGGGCCGCGATCGCTTCCGGCTTCGGGCGGCGCTTCCGCCGCCCCGGCCGCTTCTTGCGGTCGCCCTCTACGTCGGCCTCACCGGTCTCGGTCGAGTACGTCGTGCCTTCCCCTTCCTCGCCGGACGCGGACTCACGCATCGGCATCTGCCGCCGGGCTTCGGCGATCACATCCGAAATCGCGTTGGTGATCAACGAGACCGCCCGGATTGCGTCGTCGTTCCCTGGAATAGGCACGGTGATCAAATCCGGATCGGCATTCGTATCCACGATCGCCACCACCGGGATCCCCAGCTTGTTCGCCTCGGCGACCGCGATTCGCTCCTTCTTGGCGTCCACCACGAACAGCGCACCGGGCAGGCGGCTCAGGTTCTTGATGCCCGCGAGATTCTTGTCCAGCTTGCCGCGCTCGCGATCGAACAGCAGCTGCTCCTTCTTGGTGTAATTCGTGAAGTCGCCATCCGCCGCACCCTGCTCCAAGTCCTTAAGCCGCTTGATCTGCTTCTTGATCGTCTGGAAGTTCGTAAGCGTGCCGCCGAGCCAGCGCTCCGTCACGTAGAACGCGTTGCAGCGCTTGGCTTCCGCCTCCAGGATCCCCTTGAGCTGCTTTTTCGTGCACACGAACAGCACGCCTTCACCCTTCAGCACGACGTTGCGCAGCAGCTCCTGCGCGGCTTCGAGCTGGCGCATCGTCTTCTGCAGATCGATGATGTAGATGCCGGAGCGTTCGGCGAAGATGAACCGCCGCATCTTCGGATTCCAGCGGCGAGTCTGATGGCCGAAGTGCACACCTGCTTCCAACAATTCCTGCAACTGAGGCTGAGGCATTTACTCCCTTTCCTGGGTTATTCCGCCGCTGCTCTCACCTTCGGTGCCACCCCGTGCTGACGGGGACCCAGCAACGAATCAAGCAGCGTGTGAGTTTTTCGTGCGTCGTTCGTCGTGCGTCGTGCGTGAGTCATCAGTACGTGCAGTTACGCACGACGTACGACGCACGACGTACGTTCTTTTACCGTTTCGAGAACTGGAATCTCTTCCGCGCTCCGGCCCGTCCAGGCTTCTTGCGCTCGACAGCGCGCGGATCCCGAGTCAGCAAGCCCTGCTCCCTGAGTTTCTTCCGATGTCTGTCGTCCGCCAGCACGAGCGCGCGCGCAATACCGAGACGCAACGCGCCGGCTTGTCCCGTGAGCCCGCCACCCACCACGCGGGCCTTCACGTCAAACGCGCCGAGCGTGTCGGTCGCGGTGAACGGCTGCTGGATGTGCGAGACGAGCGAGGGTCGGGGGAAATAGTCACCCAGCGTCCGGCCGTTGACGCTCCACTTCCCCGAACCCGGGGTCAGATACACACGCGCAATCCCGAGCTTGCGACGGCCGATCGCGTGCCAGCGCAGCTCCGGGGTGGGGGCGGCGGTCATTTGGCCTCCACGAGCGGCGCGGGCTGCTGCGCCGCGTGCGGATGCTCAGGCCCGGCGTACACCTTCAGCATTTGCTTCACGTGCTGCCGCGACAGCGTGGTCTTGGGCAGCATGCCCCAGACCGCCTTCTCGATCACGCGCTCGGGGTGCTTGCTGATCACCTTGCTCACCGGCGTAAACCGTTCGTGGCCCATGTATCCCGTATGCCGGAAATACCGCTTCTGCTCGGTCTTGCGGCCGGTCAACTGCACTTTCTCGGCGTTGATGACCACGACGAAATCGCCGCCGTTCACGTGCGGCGTGAAATTCGGCTTATGCTTGCCGCGCAGGATCTGCGCGATCCGGCTCGCCAGCCTGCCGAGCGGCTTGTCGGCCGCGTCGACCAGCCACCAGCGGCGCTCGATGTCCTCTTTCCGAAGCGAAAAAGTCTTCATTGCCCCAACTAGGTGTCTGGTGCCAGGTGTCAGGTTTTTCCCGCCAAATGCCTGACACCAGAAACCAGGCACCTGGTTTTAAGCAGACGCGAACTCTAACCGGGGCGTAAGGCTCTGTCAACCTGAGGGTTGCGTGGGTTCGGCCGAAAGCGTGACGAGCGGCGCCCCCTTTTCCACGCGGTCACCGGCCTTCACATGAATCTGGGCGACGATCCCGCGGTGGGTCGCACGCAACTCATTCTCCATCTTCATGGCCTCGACAACCACCAGGCCCTCACCTACCTCCACCACCTTGCCTTCGCTCACTTCGACTCGCACGACCAATCCCGGCATCGGCGCCTTGACGACTCCCCCCGCCACCACCTTGCGCCCCTGTCCTGTCAGGGCCTCGATCTGCTTCGACCGGTCGTCCTGCACCTCGACTTCGACCCGCTCGCCAACCGCACCCAAAGCCCAACGACGGGCGTCGAGCTGCTGGCAGGCAACCGTCCACGACTCTTTGCCCAGCAACAAATGCAGCAGGGGTGTGCCGGGGATCGCCGCCGCGTGCGCTTCGAGCCGCTCGCCATCGATCGTTACGGAACCGCCGTCGACATCGATGGCGTAGGTGTGAGAACCGATCGTGACGTGGTATCTCATGAAACGTCGGACGGTCGGACGGTCGGACCCCGTCCGACGCTCATGCCGCCTCCAGAACAGCGACAGTTTCCACGTGGGCAGTCTGCGGAAACAGATCGAACGCGCGCACCGCCTTGACGATGTAGTTGACATTGAGCCGCTGCAGGTCGCGCGCGAGCGTCGCCGGGTCACGGGAGATGTATACGAGCTTGGGGACCGGCTCCGATGTGAGCCGCAGCGAGACGTCCCAGTGCAATCCGGCGCGGGGCGGATTGACGACGACCGCATGCGGCGCCGGCAGACTGGCCAACACATCCTCGGCACGCGCGGCGATGAAGCGCGCAGCTGGTAAGCGACTGCGCCCCCAGGCCACGGCCTTCTCGTCCGCGTCGACGCTCACCACGCCGGCGCCCCCTTCGACCAGCAACGCCGCCGTGTCGCCGACGCCCCCGTAGAGATCCCACACCGTCTGGCCGCGGATATCTCCCAACTGCTCCACCGCCCAGCGGCGCGCCAGCCTCCCCATGCCTGGGTTCACTTGCTCGAAGGCGGTCGCCGGAAACCCGGTCGCTGGCCCGGCCATTACCCGTGCGGCCCCATCGACGGGCTGCCACCAGCAGACTAAGTCATAATCCACTTGCATCGCATGACGCAGCTCGTCCGCACGCAGCCACGGCTCACCCGCGGATTCCGCGATGATGTGACGCCGCTCCTCGCGATCGAGCCGTAGCGTCAGGCGTGTCAGCAATGGCGGGAGCAGCGCGAGATGACTCCGCAGCGCGCGCCAGAGCGCCATCAGCCGGAAGTCCGCGATGTGACAATCAGCAAGCGGGAAAACGAAGTTCGGCCGGTCAAACGGGTGCATGCCAACCGCCTTTGCCGCCCCTTCGCCGCCCTTCGCCGCCATGGAGATTTTCGAGCGATACCGCCACTCGTCGAGACCCTCCACGATTTCGGGGTCCTCGATCTGGAGTTTGCCGAGCCGCCGCAGTGTCTCACCGACGATCGCGCGCTTGGCCTCAAGCTGGGCATCGTAGGCGAGATGCTGGAGCTGACAGCCGCCGCAATGATCCCGGACGTAGTGCGGGCATGGTGGCGCGACTCTCCCCGGGCCGGCTTCGACGATTTCGCCGATGTCCGCGCGGGCGAAGTTGCGATGGCGCTGCAGCGACCCTTCCCGCAGTCGGATCCGATCGCCGGGCGCGGTCCTGGGTACGAACACGACTCGACCATCGCTCAACCGACCCACGCCGTCTCCTCCCACCGCTATGCCGGTGATGGTCACAAGATCCGTCACTCCAGACCGTCCCGAAGGCCCAGGCGCCGACCCTCCATGACCCACGCTGACAGCCCCGGGGCCGTCCGGCCGTCCGGCCGTGCGGCCGTCGTCATCGACCGCCGCTCGTCAGCGACTATTGCCGCCGCCACCGCCAACGCGCGTTCCAACCCCGGGCGCGGCGGGGCCGCCAGCACGCGCGCGCCAGCGCGCTCGAGGTACTTGATGTCGATCTCCCCCTTCAGGAATTCGGCGTCATCCATGACGCGGAGATGAAACGGCTGACTAGTCGGGAGACCGACGATCACCAGCTCGCTCAACGCACGTCGCATCCGCTGAATCGCATGTTCGCGTGTCTCGCCCCATGCAATCAGCTTGGCCAGCAGGGGATCGTAGAACAGGGTCACGTCGTTGCCCGCCTCCACCCCGCCATCCCAGCGAACGCCCGGGCCGCTCGGCACGCGGAGATACTGGAGCACGCCCGTCGCCGGAAGGAAATCATTGAACGGATCCTCGGCGGTGATGCGACACTCGATCGCCGCGCCTCGCGGATGCAGCTGGCCACCGGGACCGGTCGCGCCGTGGACGCGCATGGGCTGCCCCGCGGCAATGCGCAGCTGCTCGCGCACGAGATCGACACCGTACACGAGCTCGGTGATCGGATGCTCGACCTGAATCCGTGTGTTCATCTCGAGGAAAAAGAACTCGCCCGTCGGCGTGAGTAGGAACTCGATGGTCCCGGCGCTCACGTACCCCACGGCACCGGCCGCCGCCGTGGCCGCCTCCGACAACCGGCGCCGCAGCGCCGGCGACACGGCAACCGACGGCGATTCCTCGATCAGCTTCTGGTGGCGGCGCTGAATGCTGCATTCCCGCTCGCCGAGCGCGACCACGCGACCACGATGGTCGGCGAGGATCTGGATCTCGATGTGCCTGGGTCGCTCGAGGTGCTTCTCTACGTAAAGGCTGCCATCACCGAAGGCCTTCTGGGCCTCACGCCGCGCCGCTTGGAAGGCGCTCTCGACCTCGGCGTCACCCGCGACGAGCCGCATTCCTTTCCCACCACCGCCCGCGGCCGCCTTCAAGAGCACGGGATAGCCGAGGCGCTTGGCCTCCTTCCGCGCTTCGATCGGATCGCGCAGCAGCGTCGTGGTGCCAGGTACGACGGGTACGCCGGCCGCCTGCATCCTGCGACGGGCCTCGGTTTTGTCACCCATGGCCCGGATGGCGGCAGCCGGTGGGCCGACAAAGATCAGGCCCGCTTCGGTGCATGCGTCGGCGAATGCCGCACGCTCCGACAGAAAACCGTACCCCGGATGGATGGCCTGGCAGCCGGTATCTCGTGCCGCCGCGATCAGTTTCCGAATGTCGAGATAGGATTCCGTCGACGGCGCGGGGCCGAGGAGCACGGCGGCGTCGGCGTGCCGGACGTGGGGTGCGAGGCGATCAGGCTCGGAATAGACCGCGACGGCCTCGAGGCCTTCCTCGTGACATGCGCGAATGACGCGGACCGCGATCTCACCGCGGTTCGCAACCAGCACGCGCTTCAATGACACCCGACCTCGGACCCGAGTTGGAAGGTGTCGAACGCCTTGCAGAGACCGCCGACATTGTTCACAGCGCGGCGGTAGATCGTCGTTGCAGCGATCGTCCACGTTTCATGCTCGTCGACCGCCTGGCGCAGCGCGGCGAACACGAAGTCCTGCGGGGGCACACGGTCCGCCTTCCCTTCTTTCCCGCTCACCCAGACGAGCGGCCGCTTGTTCCATTTGACGCTGCGCTCGTCGGGCGGCCGCTCGAATCCCATACTCGCGCACACCGCCCGCGACTGCCCCAACGCCCGCAGCCGGGGATCGCGCGTGCGCAGCTCCCGAAGCGCGCGGTTGCGGAGGACGCTGTCGCCGCGCCAGCGATCGAACGGCACAACCGTGAGGTCGGGTCGCAGACCCCGCGCAAACCGGAGATACCAGGCCGCCTGCGTGTCGGTCTCGTCCGCCGTAAACAGGATGCCTTGATGCGGGCAGCCACGCAGCAGATTCTCGCCCAGCTCTTCGAGGACGGGCGGCAGCCGCAGGGTCTCGGGCAACGTGTGCCAGGTGAGCGTCGCGGCCGCAGTCCCTCCGGTTTCCCAGTCCACGTACGCGAGTTCGCCGAACGCATAGACGCGATAGACGCGCGCCGAGTCCGCCGTGCGCGTGCCGGTGCTGAATCGCGCGGCGCGCTCGAAGGCGAGCTGCGCGGTGTCCAGCGTGGCATGCGCCCAGACGGTATCGACTGTCATCGGCTTCTTGTGGGCGTGATACTCCACGCCCCACTGGAGGTATGCTCGCCCCAACTCCAGCCACGCCGCGCCATCGGTCGAGTCCGCGGTGACGCGTGCCCACAGCTCCGCCCGCACCGAATCGGGGTGCGGGTTCTGAGGGCCTTGCAGCAGCACGATCCCCAGGACCGCGTTACAGAGGAATGTTCCCATGTTTCTTGGGAGGATTCCGGCCGCGCTTCGTTTCGAGCGTGAGCAGCGCTTCGATCAGGCGCGGGCGCGTGTCCCGCGGGTCGATGATGTCGTCGAGATACCCCCGCGCCGCCGCTTCATACGGATGCGCGAATTTCTCACGATACTCGTTGGCGCGCTCCTCGCTCGCCTCTCCTTTGTAGAGGATTTCGACGGCGCCTTTCGGTCCCATCACCGCGATCTCGGCCGTCGGCCACGCGACGTTGTAATCACCGCGGATGTGCTTCGAGCTCATCACGTCATACGCGCCGCCGTACGCCTTCCGCGTGATGACCGTGAGCTTGGGCACGGTCGCCTCGCAGTAGGCGAACAGCAGCTTCGCGCCGTGCTTGATGATGCCGCCGTGCTCCTGCGCGACGCCCGGCAGAAAGCCGGGCACGTCCTCGAACGTCACCAATGGGATGTTGAACGCGTCGCAGAAGCGAATGAACCGCGCGCCCTTGAGCGAGGCGGCAATGTCCAGGACGCCCGCGAGCGCCGCCGGCTGATTCGCGATCACGCCGACCGGCCGGCCCGCGAGCCGCGCGAATCCCACGATCAGGTTGTTGCCGTACTCCGGCTGCACTTCGAGAAAGGCGCCGTTATCCACGACATGCCGCAGGACTTCGTGCATGTCGTAAGGCTTCGTCGGCTCATCAGGGACGATGTCCAGCAGCGCCTCTTCCCGCCGATCGGACGGATCATCCGGCGTGCGCACCGGCGGGCTGTCGAGGTTGTTGCCGGGCAGGAATCCGAGCAGGGTGCGGATGGCGGTCAGCGCCTCGAGCTCGGAATCGTGCACAAAGTGCGCGATGCCCGAGGTCCCGCCGTGAACTTCGGCGCCGCCCAGTTTCTCGAAATCGACTTCTTCGTGCGTCACGGTCTTTACGACGCTGGGGCCGGTGACGAACATGTACGAGATCCCGCGCACCATGAAGATGAAATCGGTGATCGCGGGACTGTACACCGCACCGCCGGCGCAGGGCCCCAGGATCGCGCTGATCTGCGGCACCACACCCGAGGCGAGCGTGTTGCGCAGGAAAATGTCTGCGTAGCCACCGAGCGACGCGACCCCTTCCTGAATCCGGGCGCCCCCAGAGTCGTTGAGGCCGACGACCGGCGCGCCGTTTTGGACGGCAAGATCCATCACTTTGCAGATCTTTTCGGCGTGCGCCTCGGACAGCGATCCACCGAAGACTGTGAAGTCCTGGGAGAATACGTAAACCAGCCGCCCTTCGACTCGGCCCCATCCGGTCACGACACCGTCGCCAAGGAACTTCTGCTCGGCGAGTCCGAAATCGGTAGCGCGGTGGGTGACGAAGCGATCGAGCTCGACGAAGGAGCCGGGATCGAGCAGCACGTCGAGGCGCTCGCGCGCCGTCATCTTTCCCTTCGCGTGTTGCGTCGTAATCCGATCAGTACCGCCGCCCCGTTCGGATTCGGCTCGCCGCTGCTGGAGCAGTTCTAGCTTTTCGCGCATGCTCATGGCCGAGAATCTGATGGACAGACGCCGAGTGTGTAAGGGAGACGCCAAGTCGAGACGCTCAGAGGCCGAGAGGCTGAGGGGCTATAAGGAACGAGGGGCGAGGAAGTCTTCCCCGCCCCTCACACCTCACAGCCCCTCAGCCTCTCGGCCTCTTAGGCGTCTACCTTTGGCGTCTCATCACTACTCATCGGAGCCGGTTGAGGAACCGGAATTATGTCGTCTTTCGGGAATCCGGTTGCGGCAAGAACAATCCTATGATGGATGGGATCGACTTCCAGAACTTTCAGTTCAACCGCTTGTCCTTCCTTAACGGCGTCGCCCGGCTGCTGGATGTCCGGGATCCCGAGCTGTGACATCGGCACAAATCCCTCGATGTCGCTGCCGAGATCCACGACGACGCCCTTGTCCATCAACCGCATCACCCGGCCGCGGAGCTCTGTGCCGACGGGGTACGTCTCACCGATGCGGAGCCACGGATCCTCCTGCGCCTGTTTCAATCCGAGCGAGATCCGCTTGTTCTCGGCGTCGACGTTCAAAATCAACACGTCGACCTCGTCGCCTTTCTTCACGACTTCCGACGGATGCTGGACCCGCTTGGTCCACGACATGTCGGAGATGTGGATCAGGCCGTCGATGCCGGGCTCGATTTCGACGAACGCACCGAACGACGTCAGGTTGCGGACCTTCCCCCGCAGTCGCGTGCCCACCGGATACTTCTGTGGCAGCGCCATCCAGGGATCCTGCTCGGTCTGCTTCATGCCGAGCGAGACCTTTTCTTCAGTCTCGTCCACTTTCAAAACGACGGCTTCAATCGACTCGCCGATCGACACGAGCTTCGAAGGATGCCGCACATTCCGCGTCCAACTCATCTCGGAGATGTGCACGAGGCCCTCGATCCCCGGCTCGAGCTCGACGAAGGCGCCGTAGTTCGTGATCGAGACGACCTTCCCCTGCACGCGTGTTCCAACCGGATACTTCGCCGCGACGTTCTGCCACGGATAGGGTTGCAGCTGCTTCAGGCCGAGCGAGATGCGCTCGCGTTCCCAGTCGATATCGAGGACTTTGACCTCGAGCTCCTGACCGATCTGCACCATCTCAGACGGGTGCGACACGCGGCCGTAGCTCATGTCCGTGATGTGCAGCAGGCCGTCCACGCCACCCAGATCGATGAAGGCGCCGAAGTCGGTGATGTTCTTGACGACACCCTTCCGCACCTGATTGACCGACAGCTCCTTCATCAAGACGTCGCGCTTCGTCTTGCGCTCCGCCTCGAGCAGCACGCGGCGCGAGACGACGATGTTACGGCGGCGCTTGTTCAGCTTGATGATCTTGAACTCGAAGCTCTGGCCGAGGAGCTCGTCGATGTTGGGGACGCGCCGCAGCGCGATCTGGCTGCCCGGAAGAAACGCGTCGACGCCCATCAGGTCCACGACGACGCCGCCTTTGATCTTCTTAACCAGCGTCCCGGTGACGCCTTCGTCCCGCTCGTGCGCTTCGCGGATCCGTTCCCAGACGCGCATGAAGTCGGCCTTCTTCTTCGACAGGACGACGGCGCCTTCCTGGTCTTCGAGGTGCTCGAGGAACACTTCGACCTCGTCACCTTCCTTGAGGCTCTTCGGATCCTTGAACTCGTCGATCGCCACCGCGCCTTCCGACTTGAAGCCGACGTCGAGAATGACGGCGGTGTCGGTCACCCGCAGCACTTTGGATTTGACGATTTCGCCTTCTTCGATATTTGAGAGCGTCCCCTCGTACAGCAGAGTCATTTTCTCGATCTCGTCGGAGGAATATTCCTCGTCGAGACCGGGGCGGACGCGGAGTTGCGACTTGGGGGCTTTGCGAACTGGAAGGTCTTCTTCGAGATCTTCTACGTCACGTGCTTCTACGAGCATTCGATACACCGGTTTGGTTATGAGTTTTGGGTTGACCTCGTCATTCATTGTCCTTCAGGACAGTGTTTGCCGAGCACAGGCTTCAGCCTGTCAATTACGGGCGGAAACCTACCCAGGGAACCGTTGCCGCGCCAGTTCAACTACCTGCGTCACCTGCTCTTCCAGCGTGAGGGCGGTCGTGTCCAACAGGACAGCGTCCGGGGCCGCTTTCAGGGGGGCAATCCGGCGAGTGGAGTCCGCAGAGTCCCGGGCGGCCAGAGCCTGGCTCTCCCGTCTGACCAGCTCGACATCCACCGCCGCGCCGCGCTGAGATAGCCGCCGCCGCGCCCGTTCGTCCGGCGTCGCCGTCAAAAAAACCTTCAATGGGGCCTCGGGAAACACGACCGTCCCGATATCCCGCCCGTCCACGACCACGCCTTCAGATCCTCCACCAACCTTCACACCCTCCACGGCCCTGCGCTGCTGAGCATTCACCCAGGTCCGCACTTCAGGGATCGCGGCGACGGCCGAGACATATCGCGTCACCCGCTCGCCGCGGATCGCCACTTCGACGTCCGCCCCCGCCACCTCCGGGCGGAACCGGCTCCCGACGAGCACCAACCGCACCGGCAGCCGGCCCGCGAGACTCACAATCTGCTGGGCGGGCCAGGCTTCCTCCCCGATGTTATCGAGAGCGGCAAGGGTGAGTGCACGATAGAGCGCGCCCGAGTCGAGGTGGGCCCAACCGAGTCG